>Ga0209354_10000001_pt1 | contig 185003 bp, 176 predicted proteins | sample LauGreSpBDMM15DD_2_FD_187562 | JGI IMG/M metagenome (GOLD analysis project Ga0209354, IMG submission 187562) | Freshwater lake microbial communities from Lake Michigan, USA - Sp13.BD.MM15.DD (SPAdes) (version 2) | ecosystem: Environmental > Aquatic > Freshwater > Lake | place: Lake Michigan...
TGTCTCCAGATTCACCTTTGTCTCCAGATTCACCTTTGTCTCCAGATTCACCTTTGTCTCCAGATTCACCTTTGTCTCCAGATTCACCTTTGTCTCCAGATTCACCTTTGTCTCCAGATTCACCTTTGTCTCCAGATTCACCTTTTGACCCTTTGTCTCCAGGTTCACCTTTTGACCCTTTGTCTCCAGGTTCACCTTTTGACCCTTTGTCTCCAGATTGTCCTTTGTCTCCAGGTGGTCCTTGGGGGCCAGGTGGTCCTTGAGGTCCTTGATGGGGTATTTCTGAATTATCACTACTACTTGAACTTGAACTTGAGCTACTACTGCTACTTGAACTTGAGCTACTACTACTGCTACTTGAACTTGAGCTACTACTTGAATCTTTTAATTTTAATTTTGGGTTTGATTTAAAATTTTTTATAGACCGCCCGAGTTCCTAATGATGGTGTCCTCGACGATGTCCATGATGATGGTGATGATTTCCTTTTAATTCAAAGTACAAGCTCTTGTTTTCAGTTGCTCGTAATGCATCACGAAGTCTATCAGCTTCTTGTGTTGATAATAGACACTTGATACTTGCTTCAGAATTAGAAATCTTATCTTTCAATTCACTATATTGGAATGCCATTTGTTTAGAAAGATCTCCTTTATTTTTAAGACCTTCTATTTGAATAGATGATGTATTTTCACTTGCTTGTTTAGCAAGCATTGCAAATTGATTTGTTGAAGATAATATTGTATCAGCCTTTCCTTGGTAAATATCTTTTGTAATATTTCCAAAGTTTGACCAGTTATTATCACTATGAGTTTTAAGATAAGCCGCGAGTTCAGTTGTATTTTTTTGTCCTTCAATACGACCTGCAGTTACAGCATCATTTGTAGCAGCATGAGCTCTATAAACAGATTGATCTATACTCATAGCTGTTCTATAAATATTATCATCTATATGACCAGCTACACGTTCAGTTGCCAAGAGATTATCAGCTGCACCCTTTCCGACAGAATCATTTAAAGCAGCAGAAGTTCGATAAACAGTGTCTCTAGATGATCCACCTTCTGCTTTAATACTATCACTAAGTAAATTAAAGTTGCGATTTTGCCTGTTTTCATTGGCATATTGTGCTCGATCTTGTATATCCAAGATTTCTTTTGTTTGGCCATTTTGTGATTTTAATGCTTCAACATTTTGGTAACTTTGAGATTTCAATAAGTCACCGTCGACTTTTCCGATTAGATCGGATAAATATTGCGTTTGGTCATAACTAGCTTTTAATTGGGAAGGATCCATTTTTATAACTTGTATTGTTATACATCTCAACAAGAAAAAAAAATTTTAGAAATTCCGTACAAATTGTACAAAATAAATATTTTAAAATTACTTTATAAAATGTACAAAACAATTATTTTTAAATTACTTTATAAAATACACAAATCAATTATTTTTAAATTACTTTATAAAATGTACAAATCAATTATTTTAAAATACTCGCAATTTGTTTATATTTTGTACTTTTTATTGTTTTCTATTTTCATTATCATTTCTTTAAATATGCTTAAAATAGATTTAAAGAAATGTTTTTTTACTAATTAAATCGATAAAATGCGTAAATTTATCTTTTTTATTTTATTTATTTTATTTAATAAAAGAGAAAAAAGATGGATACCGAAAATTATATTTCACCTAGTAAAATTACTAAACAATACGACATTACCTCTGGAACATTAAGGAGATGGTCCGAGGCTGGAAAAATTAGATGCATCAGACCAAACGGTGGTAAAAGAATCTATAATATCCAAGATATCAAAAAAATTTTTAATTCAGACAATAATGATCCTAATGGATCTAATGCTGAATTATCTAAAAATAAATTTGTCAAATTGTTAGATGATATTAAAAATAATTTAGATATAGAAAAAAATCCTCATATTAATAAGGAAGATTTTTATAAATCAATTAAAATTATCGAAGATGAATGTAATCATCTTTCTGAGTTATGTCAATCTAAATAATTTTTCTACAACATTACCCTTATATCCTTATATCCTTATATCCTTATATCCATTAAATTATTTATTATACCCATTATACTCATTATACCCATCAAATTGTTCATTATACTATTATACCCATCAAATTGTTCATTATACCATTATACCCATTAAATTGTTCATTATACCCATTAAACATTATACCCTTAAAACATTATACCCATTAAACATTATACCCTTAAAACATTATACCCATTAAACATTATACCCATTAAATTATTCATTGTACTATTATACCCTTAAAACATTATACCAATTAAATTATTTATTATAAGCAAAAAAAAAGTTTTAATATAAAAATAAACTATCATATACTAGTTTATTTCTATGTAAAATAGTATTATCTATTTAGTATTTTCTATACATTTTATATCATTTTTTGTATTATCTATTTTGTATTATCTATTTTGTATATAGTATAATTTATAAGTTCTATTGTATTATGTATAGTAATTGACAAATTCTCAATATCTTGAATAGTCTTTTTTAATTCATTTTCTAAAAATAACTGATGTTTAATCGTTTCTATTTTTTCATTCAATATTTTATCTAATTTTTCATCTTTTATTAAAGATATTTCTTGATATATCAAGTCATTATTCATTTTCGTATCTTTATAAAGTTCATAAAACTTTTTTTCAATACTATTTATAATATTTGTTTTTTCTAATATAATTTGATTACTTAAATTTTCTTCTATTCTATCTAAACGTTTTATTAATTCCTTATATTTAAACATTTTATTTATATAGATTATTTTTTTTACTTTTCTTAACGTAAAAACTTTTCCCAATATAAAAACTTTACTCGCCATAAAAGTTTTTCCCAATATATAAACTTTTCCCAATATATAAACTTTACATATTATAAAAACTTTTCCCAATATATAAACTTTTCTTAACGTATAAATTGCGTTAAAAAAGATATAAAAAAATACTCTATATAAATAAAATGTCTAAAGAAAATTCTATTGATTATTTATTTGAAGATCCACCTATCTCTAATCAACAATATGCATTAGTTAGTATCGTTGGGCCTAATATGCCTCAAAAGTGTGATACATGGGGATTAAAGATAAGAGGAACAACTGATACATTAGAAAAGGCAAAAACAATGTGTCAAAAAATTTTAAAAATAGATAATAATTATGATATTTATACTGTTGAAGTTGGAAAATTTTTTCCATTAGTTGTAGAACCACATCAAATTCAAGATATAGAATATCAAAATCAACAATTAAATACATTAATTAAAAGTTATTTAGAAAATAGAGAAATTGCAAATGAACAATGGCATTCTAGAAAGAATGAAATGGTACAAGAAGCTATTAAAGAAGGTAAATCAACTGAAAAGCCTAAAGAACACCCTATTTCTATTATGCAACAAATTTACATGCAAAACGAAGATATTCAAAAAGCACAAGAAAAAGTAAATAACTTAAAAGAAAAATTAAATAGTAATTATACTGAAGTTGAAAGAGAAGAAGCAAATGTAGAATTTAATAAAATTTTGAAAAATACACTACAAACTATAAAAGAAGGTGACGAAGAAGGTAGCGAAGAAGTTCATGAAGTTAATGATATTTTAGAAAGAATCAAAAATTTAGAATTAGAAAGAGAAAATTTACAAAATAAAGAAGAAATTGATAATAAAGAAATCGAAAGCTTAAATATACAAATCAAATTATTAAAAGATCGTTTAAGTGATCCAGATGTTATTAACGAATACATTAATACCAATTATAAAAACCCACAAATTAAATTAGTTTAAATTTACTGTGCAAAATAAATTGCAACGATTGAGAAGAATACTGCAATAGTTTTATTCAATGTTATTGATTCATTTTCAAAAATAGCACCTAATATTACAGCTAATACAATACTTATACAAGCCCATATGATATTTACTTTATTTGCATTATAATTATTATATATATAATGAAAAAGTACAGCAACTAAAATATAAAATACTATACCATTAATATAAAACATATCAAATATACTTTTACTATTTTTTAAAGAAAATTGTCCTAATTGTTCTATTATTGAGATAACAATTGAGATTATTATCATACTTTTTAAATCTTCATTTTTCATAATATATAATATACATTATATAATTAAAAAAAATATTTTTTTAATGTAGTTTTGTATTATTTAAACTACTTTTATGCACAATCATTTCACATATTTTAAAAATATTTAAATTATATATCATTTCTTTCCAATCAAATTCTGTAATTTTATTATAAGATTTTAAATATAATATGCTATCAATAGGATATCTATCATATTCATCATTGGAATATGTATCATAAAATTGTATGTTGTCTAAATTAAATTTAACACTTTTCATACAAGTCTATATAAACCATATATATTTTATTTTTTTAAATAGAATTACTTTTAATAATTGTTATAATTATTATTATTATTATTATTATTATTATTTCTGTTATTATTTACTTTACTTTTATTTTCTTCTTCTTTTTTTTGTAAAGCATCAGTTAATACAAAATTATAAGTATCATTTTCAACAAAACTTTGTAATTGCAATTCTCTTATATTTTCTATATGTTTTTTCAATTCATTTAATTTATCAAAATTTATAGAATTTAAAATTTTTAAAGATTTTTCAACTTCTACAAGTATTTCTAGTTCTTTAATCATACTTTTCATTTTTTCCTTTAATTTGGTTTACCTTTAATTTATCTTTAATTTGTTTTACACTTTTATCTTTAATTTATCTTTAATTTGTTTTACACTTTTATCTTTAATTTATCTTTAATTTTTTTTCAATTATTTATTAATATTATATACCATTTTTTTTTCAACGTCAAAGTCATTAATAAATTTCAAGTGTTTTTCAAAAAGTTTTTCTTCGCATTCCCCGATTACTAATTGAAGATTTAATTTTTTATTATCTTTATTATTATATATTCCAAGAATTCGTAAACTTTGTAAAAAGCTTGTAACATTTGCTCTGATTTTAGTTATTTGCCATGTTAAATGTCTTGAATAATCACTAGAAACATATGATAATCCTCTATTCGATAATCTATTTGCTATAAATATTATATGAGGATATTCCTTTAAAACATCTATAATTTTTGATATAGATTTATGTTTTATAATTTTTTTATTTTTACGTAAATAAAGTATTTTATCAGATGTTAATAATACGATAGGAATATTTGTAAACTCGTCAGATAATTTTTTAGCGCAATTTGTCATTTGACCAACATATGAATACTTGTTTATTAGCATAATACCTGTTTCTGTTTCTGTAAATTTTTTTACATATTTTATTTCATCATCTGTCTTATTTAAATTTATATTTAAATCATTAATACCGTAATAATTTTCATTTTGTTGAACTTTAATATATCTATCATATGATAATTTATTAAAAGGTGTTGCAGTTATATGTACAGTTTTATATACATTTACATGTGCTTTTAGTCTACAAGATAGTATAGTTTGATCAGATTCGTCCAACATTAATATATATTTAAGTGGCTCTACTTTTTGAAAATAAGAATATCTATATTTATTATTTAAAATCAAAACTAATTTTTTTGTTATTTTTTCTGTATTTTTATCAACGATTTGATAATCTACATTTTGCGATTTAAATCTTTGCTCATATTGAGATAATACTAATAATGAATTTTGAATGACTAAAATTTTAGTATCTAATTCATTTTCTTTTATGTATTTTATAATTTCATTTGTCTTACCACCTTGTATATCACCATAAATTAATACATTTTTCTCAATACGATTCAATGCGTATTGAGAAATTTTATCTTTTAAAGCATGAGCGATACGTGCATCTTCTGTTAATAATACTATTTTATCCATGATTTCAACTGGCAATTTAGGAATATTCATTTTCTGCATTCTTATTATTATAATAGTCAATATTTTCTAGATTTTAAAAATATTTCAATTTTTTTAAATACATTTACTAAAGACGTTTTAATTTCATTTGTTTTACCACCTTGTATATTACCATAAATTAATATTTTTTTCTTAATACGATCAAATGCGTATTGAGAAATTTGATTTCTTAAAATATTCGCTATACGCGCATCTTCTGTTAATAATACAATTTTATCCATAATTTCAACTGGTAATTTAGAAATTTTCATTTTTTGCATTCTTATTAAATTCAACATCTTCTAGATTTTTTAATTATTCAATTTTTCAAAAATATGTATGTTTATTTATTATTAATTGGTTTATTTATTATTATTTGGTTTATTTATTATATAAGGATTTTGTCCAAGTTGTTCGTTAAATAATCCTGGTTGAAATCTATCATCGCTTGCTTCTATTTTATTTCCTTGAATATTAAAAATATTTTTATCTGGTATATTTTGAGGTAATACTGCATTCATATTAGCACGTTTATCTTCTTCTTCTTTTAATAACAAGTTTGCATTAGTCTTGACTTTTCCAAATGAAACCTTTCCTGAAGAAATTTGAAATTTCTGATGACCTCCAGGTCTAGTTCCAGTAAGTAAATCTTGTTTATCATCTCTTATAACTACATTATCATATTGTTGTCTAGAAGTAGATTCATTCTTATAATTAGGATTACCTTGATAATTACTTTTTTCAGTAATCATTTCTTTATTTGTAGTCTTTGCATCATACTTGTTTGTAAGATATCCAAGACCTTTCTGTCCATTTGTATGTTGGCCTAAATATTTATTATCTATTAAATTTTGTTTTTGTGTATCTCTTGGTTTCATATCAGAAATCCCACTACTTTGTGGATCACTTTTATTTAATGTATATAATGTTTTTATATTACCACTATCATTTGTTCTTAATGTAGTTTCTTTTAATGTTGTCTTTATCTTATCAGATGGTCTTAAAACAACTCCTTTTTCAGTAGTATGTATACTTCCTAATGGGAATACTCCTTCTGTAGTAGATCTTTCATTTTTATATTGTTTCATACTAGATTTACCATAATCATGAACTTTATTTGGACCATTTACATTTCTCATATAATCATTTTCATAATTTATTCTTTTTGGCGCTTGTAAAAATGAATTTGATATTTCACCACTTACTTTATTATTATCTATATTTCCTACTCTTTGAGGAAATTTATCTAAATATTGAGCATTTCCATTTCCATAATATTCTACATTATATTGTTCTCTAGAAGATGTTTTAAAATTAACAGTGTAATCTTCTAATACTTGTGGAGCTATATATTGTCCTGGGCCTTTAAAAAGATGATCGTTAGTTTTTTCATAAAATGTATCAGGACGATTCTTTTTTACTTTTCCAATAACACCTCTTACTTCTCCCATTTGACCAGGTAATACAACACCACCATATACCTTTTTAGGATTGTTTCCAGGACGTAATTCATTAACTTCTTTAAACTGTGGTCTAATATTATTTTCAAAAGTACCAGCTTTTGGTGCCGATACATAAATTGGATCAATTAATTTCTCACCTTGTTTATAAATAGATTGGATATATCTATCTTTTATTAAATTAGTATTTGATGGCATACCATTTATATTTTCTGGATTTACATCATAAAAACTTTCTACTTCTTTTTTATGTCCAAATTCCATAGATTTACCAGTATATTTATCTAAAAGACTTACATTTGCAAATTCTTCTATATTTTGCTTGGTATTACTACCAAAAAATGGAACCATATTATTATGTTCTTTTTCATATGATAATCCAGTTAATACATTTATATTTTCTTTAACATTAGATTTTTTAATACCAGTCGTATGTGATTCTTGTACAGTTGACTTAAACATTGGCATATATTCAATTCCATTGTCAACTAACGATTCTACTTTACCTATACGATTCATATCATTAAATTCTCCTAATTCTTTTGAAGATAATGTTTTAATAGTTTTTTCTATTTTAGTTGGATCTTGTCCAACTGTACTATACGAATTAAAAAAAGGTAAAATCATTCCTGTTTCAACTGGATTATATGCATCTTTATAATTTTGTAAAGATCTATTCAATATTTCATTATTTGCTTCTGTTACAACATTTGAAGTATATATATTTTCCCCATTTGGTTTATCAAAAGTTTCTATCGCATCTCTATTTATAGGTCGTTCTCTTTGAATTCTCCCATTTTTACTAAAATAATAACCAACTATTGTTGTTAATCCTACTAGCGGAATTGTTAAATCAGCCATATATATATATTATAAATAGAAATAAAGTTTGATAAAAAACTTTATTTTTATTATATCTAATCTAAAAAACTAAAAAACTAAAAAACAAAAAACTATTTATTATACCCAATTTAAAAAACGTTTAATAACATGTTTATCAAGATTTACAATTTTATTATAAACATCTTCAAAACGGATTGGTGTATTTGTATTTTTATATTGTGCATGTAATTGTCTTAATGTTCTATAATAAATATGATCTTCTCCAATTTGAATTTCGTGTTTAACATGTGATTTAATATATAATCTATGAATTGTTTTTACTAATTTTAGAATAGATGCTTTAATAAATGCAAATGTAAATTGATATTCCTTATAAATTTTTTCAAGTAATTCTAAAGATTCTGGTTTGTTTAATAATTCTATATATCGTAATCTAATTTCAGCAACATTTCCTCTAATATCTTTAATAATTTTATAACTTTCAAAATCAATTTTATAAATAGAACTTATATTTGTATTAATATCTTTTACTCTAATTACTATACCTCTTTTGTTAGATAAATCAAAAGGTTTGTTTGAATTTATAATTGATTGAAATTCGTTTTTATTAATATATTCTTTCATTTTAATATTTTGATTTTTTTCAAATACAAATTCATTATCTTCAATTTGTGTTTTATTATTTACTTTTGATACGTAAATCAAAGCATTCTTTTTATGTTTTACAACAATTCTATTTTCTTTATGAAGCAAAATAAAAAAATAAGTTGAATTCTTATCTAAATTTTCTAAATCATTTTTATCAAAAAGATCCCAAAAAAGTTCGTTAAAACTTTTAGAACTTGACCAAAAACTTATACTTGCATCAATACATTTCGTAGTAGATGTATACCATTTATCATTATAATAATACAATCTAATTATTGTACCATCTTCACAATATTCAACAGTAATAGAATCATTTTTAATTAATTCATTTAGTTGCTCTTCATTTTTTACATCATCAATTTGAGGATAACACATTGCAACTATATTATTTGTATCTTTTTCAAAAATAATACCATTTGCTTGCTTTTTAATATTTTCACTTAAAAATTCTTCTTTATTTTCTTCATTTTCTTTATTTTCTTCATTTTCTTCAACCTTTTCTTCAACCTTTTCTTTATTTTTATTATCTACCAACAAGTAAAGATTATCGTTATGCTTTATACGTAACTCTTTAGAAAATTTTTTTAATTGTTCAAAAGTTTTATCAGAAACAAAATTATATAAATCGGTAATATTAATAATAGACATCGTATTAAAAAGTAGTAAAAAAGGTAATTATCTTGTATTAAAATAATTAATTAATAATTAATTATTCATTTTTTTTTTAACTAAATCTTATAAATTTATCAATTGTATTTCCAACTGTTACTGTTGCACTTTCAATAATAGATAATCTTGTTTTTGCATCTTCCACACGTTTATCATCTAAATTATTAAATATTTTTGTTTGCTGTTCATTTTCGTCAAATAATTTATGATTTGCTTTTTTGATATTTTTTATATCAATTTCTTCCATATAATCATTTGATATATACATTGGATATTCTACCATTTTATATATTTTATTTTCAGTAAAATTATCTCTAAACTCTTTTATAGTTAATTGTCCACCAAAAATTTTTAATGCATACCTAGAAGGTGCTGGTTTTAATACACAATCTAATAACATTGTTCCAGTTAATTTACTATATAAAAATTTTATAATATAATCTAAATTAGATAAACGTTTATCATTTTTATAAGCAAGCATACATGAAAAACTACAAAATACACCTTTTACACGAAATTTACAGTTAGACTTGTCATAATAAGATGGCAAACCTATTGGTATTGTATCGAAACCATGACAACACCACCAACAACAAACAGAAGTTGTATGTAACCATTCCTTATTTTCTATAAATTCACTTAACATTTCAAAAAATCCTCTTTTTCTATTAGATTCTTGAATATTAGCATTATCTTTTTCTACTTTGTGTTCTTTTTTAGCATATATCTTATTTTTTATTTGAGATTCTAATTTATGTACAAGAATATTATCTTGCTTTTCTCTTATTTCAATCTGACGTTCGTATAGTTCATTAACATCTAAATCATCATTTTCAAGTAAATTATTATATTCTTTTTGTAATTCTATTTCATTTTCTGAATTTGTCTTTTTTAGTTCTTCAAAAACGGTAGTTATAATTTCCTTTTTATCTAATTTATTACTGTAATTATCAAATACAAAAGTAGTTTCTTCCATTCCAATAGTACTTTTATCATTAATCACATTTTCATTTTCATTAATCACATTTTCATTTTCATTAATCACATTTTCATTTTCATTAATCACATTTTCATTTTCATTATTGGTTTCGTCTTGAATATCTAAATGTAAAATATAATTATTATTATCCTGTAATACTGTTGTCAATGGTATTTTTTTTCTAATTGATGAACTAAAATATTTTACAGCTGCTTTACGTCCACGTTTTTTCTTTTGTTTAACCTCTTCTATACATTCTTTCTTTTTTCTTCCTCTTTTTTTTTTTTCTTCAGTTACCTTTTCAATAACTTGTTTATCAGAAACTTCTTTACGAGGTCTTCCTTTTTTTCTTTTTACAATTTCATTTACTACCACTTTTAATGGTTCTAACGGTTCGTCTAAAATTTTATTATCTTCATCAGACATTATTATTTTATTTACATTTTATTAGTTTTTCAATTTTTTGATAAAATTAATTTCTAAATAAAATGTAAATAAAACAAAATGGAAACATATCCTGATTTACTTCAATCATTGTCTTTTTTAAAATTTCCAGATGAAAAACAATTATTATATTTTAGCGACTCTGATTCTAACTCTGATTCTAACTCTGATTCTGTAATAGAACAAATATCAATCAAACCAAAACAGATATCAATCAAATCAGAACAAATATCAGTCAAACCTAAACAAATATCAGAATCATCTGATTTATTTCTATCATGTACTTTTAGTGATAATATAGAAAATAAAAAGGATGTTGTTTTTAATGATATATTTACTGAAACATTATCTGAAAAATTATCTGAAAAATATAAATCTCCTAAAAAACGTTCTAAAAAAAGTAAAAAAACGTTATCAAAAAGTAGAAAAACGTTATCAAAAAGTAGAAAAACGTTATCAAAAAGTAGAAAAACGTTATCAAAAAGTAGAAAAACGTTATCAAAAAGTAGAAAAACGTTATCAAAAAGTAAAGAACGTTCTAAAAAGTAAAGAACGTTCTAAAAAATAATTATTTAAAATATTTATTGTACATCCGATGCCCAGAACTATCATGTAATTTAGTCATATTTTCTAAAAATTCGCATACTATATTTCCACATTCATTACTATAATATACTTTTCTAATACCTCTACTTTTTAATTTTTCAATACAAGAATTACAAGGACGTGAATTTTTTAAATGAGATCTTGATATACGTATTATTAAAATATCATGACCTTTTATTAATTTTTTATCTATTTTACACAATGCATCTATTTCAGCATGAATAGTAAATTTAACAAGAATATTATTTATAATACTTTCTTTTATATATTTATTATATCCCATAGTTATCATCTTATTACCTTTGATTAAACAAGCACTATGCTTGTGTTGTAAAGGAGAATTTTGCGCTATTTTTCTTAATTTTTGTATTTTATCATAAAATTTATTATAAAATTTTTGTTCAATAAAACTCATTGTATTTTAATGAAAAAAATTATACAAATCAATTTTTTCATTATTACTCGTATATTTTTATATATTTTTGTATATTTATATATTATATTTAAATGACTTTTTTGTTTAATCCAGAATTTTACGAAGAAACATTTTCAAATATATTTAATGCTAAAGATCCAGATTCTTTTTACATGTATGCACGTGTACCACCTTTATCCATACATGAAACTAAAATTGATATAGGATATATTAATACATATTATTGTAAACATATAAGAGATACTGGGTCTTATTTTATTATAATTAATTCTAAATTTTCTAATACTATTTTTGCTATATCTAAAACAAATAAAGTAGATAATGGAACAATTAATAAAGTATGCAGTTCAGGAGATGATATAAATATCATATGGGACCCATTTGAATACCCATTATTACAATATACATTAAGTAATAGTCATAGTAATAGTCATATTCATAGTCATAGTAACAGTCATAGTAATAGTAATAGTCATATACATAGTCATAGTAATGTATACGATAAAACAAAAAAGCTACAGTTATATATTAAAATAATAACTAGTTTTTAAATTTATTTATTCATTTTCACTTTCATATTTTTTAAACCAGTTTGTAATATCATTTATATTTAACCAAATACTTTCTGTATCTGTTTTTTTTATTTCATTTTGGTTATATATTTGCTCCATTATAACATTGTTGATTAATAAATTCTCTATATTATCATTAATAACTTCATTTGATATATCTGATATATCTGATAATTGTACATCTGTAAATACTTGTTTGTTATTTTCTAATATATTTTTAAAAATATTGTTAATAAGATCTATTTTCTTAAATTTATTTATTTCTTTATCTTTAACAATATCTATTATATTGTTTTTAATATTTTCATTTTGAGAAATAAATTTACCCAATTCTTTTTTAATTATAAACAAATCATCACGTTCTTTTTTCCGCTCATTTGACCATTTTTCTTCATCGTTTATTAAAAATATTTCTTTTGATAAATATTTATCAGCATTTGGATAAAAATTTATATCTACAACTGGCAAATTAGTGTCATTTTGAAGACCGCGTTTAATAGGAATTATTTGACCAAAGTTGGTTAACACTCCAACTATTTCTTTTTTTAATGTCATATAATATACTATACAAATTAATTTATTTCTTTAGAAATTTTATCTTTTGCAATTTGTTTGTTTTGAATTTCAGTAATGACTAATTTAGCGATATTGTTTACTATATCCGTATTATTAATTAATAATGTATTGATATATTGTAATTGTGTATTCCTAGATAAATCATTTACTATATTTGAAATTTCTGGATTTTGTACAAGAATATTAACTGTTTCAGTTAAAGATTTATTTCCATTTAATGTTGTAACAATATTAGTCATTTCTTTATCTGTATTAAATAATGTATTAGCCATTTCAACGTCAATGTTTTTTTTTTCTGGCTTTAAACTATTCTTTAACCCTATAACCAAACTATGTAAAATTCCATTTGCAGGAATTGGTAATATTGCAACAAGTTCTGATGCGGCGAATAAAACGAATCCAAAAATTGTAGATATATCTTGCGAATAACTCATTTATTGTATATATTTAGGTATATTGATTTTTTATTTGTTTTTTAAACACGCTTACAAGTAAGTAAAAAAAAATGATTTATTTTATTTATAACAGATAAATAAAGTCTTTATGGTTCATACTAGAAATCAAAAAAGAAAATTAGATGAATTTTTACCAGATCTTATAGATCAAGAATGTGGTGGTAATATTTCAATTTCTAAAAAAAAAAAGATTAATACAGAAGGTAAAGTGGATACATTTCCTAAGCAATCTGAAAATACATCTAGTATAAACAAGTTAGATAATGAATTAGATAACAAGTTAGATAATGAATTAGATAACAAGTTAGATAACAAGTTAGATAATGAATTAGATAACAAGTTAGATAATGAATTAGATGACAAATTAGATAATGAATTAGATAATGAATTAGATAACGGAAGTGATAGTAATGAATCTGGATCGTATTATACAGATGATACAAATGATATACATGATAATAATATAGAGTCTATTCTTAAACGTTCTCTTATTAGTTTAATGAAGAAATATACGAATCAAACATATAAAAAAGAAAAAAAATCAAAAGATCCATATGATATATTTATTTCATATACTAATTCTATTTATGAAGGAGAATTTTTTGAAAGAGAATCAAACGAAAATAAAAAATGCAAATTAAAAAATTTATATACAAAAGAAGAAATTGACAATATTAATAATGAACTTTATAAAATAAGAGAAAATTACCGTGAGAATGCTCCTAGCGTAATAGAAATTTTAAAAAGTAATAACGATGTAAAAGGAAAACAAAAGATATTGGAAAAATTTTATCATTATACAAATTCTGATATATTAACACATGATTATGCAAATAATTTAGCTATAATACAAAAAAATACAAAACGTTACGAAAATAAAGAATTAGAAATATTAGAAAATGAAATAATAAAAAAATCATCTAGTTTAGATTTTTCAGATGACTACCGAGAAAGAATTTTAAAATCAAAAATGTCATTGCATAATAAAATATTAGCATACAAACGTCTTGATGTAATGGAATCTTTTGAAAATTCTGATACTAGCGAATATGCTAAATACAAGACATGGGTAGATATTTTATTAACTATACCATTTGATGAACCAAGTATTCAAGCTAATAAAAGTATTAAAAATATTAGAGAAATTTTAGATAAAAGACTTTCTTTTTTGGAAAAACCAAAGGATCAAATTATTAATATTTATACACAAATGATAAGAAATTCTAATTTTAATATTAATTCTATTGGATTATATGGTCCAAAAGGTGTTGGTAAATCAAGTATTATAAAAAGTATATCTGAAGCCTTAGATAGACCATATAGAACAATTAGTTTAGGAGGAGAATCGGATTCTTCTTTATTAACTGGTCATTCTTTTACGTATATTGGAAGTATACCTGGTAGAATTATAGAAATTTTACGAGAAACTAAATGTTCAAATCCTATAATTCTTTTTGACGAATTAGATAAAGTATCTGAAACTAATCATGGAAAGGAAATTATTGGTAATTTAATTCATTTAACAGATGCTACTACAAATAATAAATACAACTATGATAAATATTTTGCTGGTTTAGAATTTGATTTATCCAAAGTACTTTTTGTATTTACTTATAATGATCCTAGTAAAGTAGATAGTATTTTGTCAGATAGATTATTTAAAATACATATAGATAATTATTCTTTAAAAGAAAAATTAGAAATTACTCATTTGCATATTATACCTAATATTTTGGAAAAATACAATTTTAAAAATGAAACTATAAATTTATCAGATGAAGCGATAAATTATATAGTAGAAAGGAATATATCTGATCAAGGTATGAGAGATATTAATAGAAAAATAGAAACCGTTATATCAAGAATTAACACATTATTATTAACTACTGAAAGTGATAATATTGTAAAGTTAAAATATAAAAGTCTTTATTCTATTTTTAATAAAAATATATCTTTACCAGTAACTATTTTAAAAGAACATGTAGATATATTATTATCAGATAGTTTTACAAAAGATAGTATATCTAATGAACCACCATTTGGAATGTATATTTAATCATTTGTAAAATCATATTCGTGTTCATATTCGTGTTCATATTCGTGTTCATATTCGTCAGGTTCATTTTCACGCTGTTCTAATGAACAAATGCTTTTTTTTACATCAAAGTGATCTAAGCTATTATTCATATTTTTATTATAATAAAATCCTAATAAAGTTGCAAATGGTTTTTTAACAACAGTATATACATTTTCTACAAAATTAATATGTTCATCCATATTTTTTGTACTGTTGTTAACAGTTTGTAATGTATTTTCTACTTTTTCTAAACGCGAGTTTGTATCTTCCAAACGTATATTTGTTTTTTCTAATCGCATACTTATGTTTTCTAAAAAAGATTCTATTTTATCAAGACGTTCTAAAATAGGTCCTTCTTTATTTATTTTATTATTTATTTCATTTATATTATTATCCATATTATTTGTATTATCATATATATTTCCTATATTTTTATTCATTGTATTCATATTTGTATTGATTGTATACATATTTGTATTCATAGTTACAATCATTGATATTATTCTTTTAATTTCATCATTCATTTACTTTTAATATACATATTTTTTTTAAATATTATACTAATTATTATTATAAAAAAACAAAACCAAAATATTTGTCTTATTGTAATAGTAGAAGATATCTGAAATTCATTTTCCAATTCAGGATATAATAAATGACTTAGTTTAACACCATTTGATACTGCAGCTTCTAATGAAGTAAAATTATAAAGACTTTCACCATTATGTGTACCAACATTATACAAGTTATTAAATTGACTGTCAAAAGATAAATTAGGTTCTTTTGAAGTTGCTACAAAAGCTGTATCTACACATGTCCAAATATTATTTTCATATATAACACCAGGAGATAATATAGTTTCGGTTGGTTGTGGTAAAAGAGGAAAAGATTCTAACAATTGATAAAATATTTCTTCAAGTAATTCTTTTTTTGTACATTCATCAATCTTTTTACCAGTTCTTTTACTCTTATTTTCTTTAATAGTAATAGATGCAGAAATAACAGTTTTTGATTTTTCTTCATTAAAATTCATATAATCACTTAATACAATAAACGCTAATCCCCATTCAGATTTAGGAAAACCATATATAGTTGGAAGATTTAATTTAGTATCCCAATGAAATGTAACTGTTATATAATCTATATAAGCAGTTTTTTCTGCCCATTTTTGTAAATTATCAAAATTACCAAAGGCATTCTTTACTAAATTGTTATTTTTTATTAAAGATGCTATTGATCTAGGAGGTATTGCCAGAATATATGTTTTTCCATTAATTTCCTGTTTTACTCCATTTGTTTTTACAATAATACTTTTTACATTACTTTTTACATTACTTTTTACATTATTACCATTTTCTTCTACATTTATATTTTCAACTAATGTATTTAATAAAAATGTAACTCCATTTTTTTCTAAATAATCTCTCCATTTTTTTAAAAATCCAATATCACTTGGTTCTTTCGGTTGATACAATCCATAAAAAAATTGTTGATTTAACAATTGAAGAAATTGATGTAATGTATAATTTAAAGAAGTCGCTCCATCTGTTAAACGACATATTCTATCTATCATATCAATAGATTTTTCACTAAAATTTAAATTAATTATATGTTCATTCATAGATATATCCTTTCCATAATCATTATTTATTAACAATGCTATAAAGTCGGAAAATAATACAAATAATTCACTAAAACTTAAAACTGTCCAAATTGATTCTTTACCAATTGTTGTAATATTAAATTTATATGGAACAAATAACTTGTAAAAATCTAAATCCATTTTAGATAATAATGTTCTAAATACTTTATATGTAGAACTGTACACTCTGGGTCCGTGTTCAGTAAATAAATCCTCTCCATTTCTTCTTACTCTTCGTACTCTGTGACATCCTCCTATATCATTTTCTTTTTCAATTACTAATACTTTTTTATTAATAAAAGAACAACATTGAGCTAATGTTAATGCAGATGGTCCTCCTCCTACAATAACTAAATCGTAATTTTGATTCATATAATAAACTTTTTAAAATAACTTTTTAAAATAACTTTGAAAAAAACTTTGAAAAAAAATGAAAAATATAAAAGACATGTAAAATGTAATAAAATGTTAAAACAAAACAATAAAGATACCTTACCGTATATCAACAGCGTTGGTAAAGATACCTTGTTTTATTCTTCGATTGATCAAAAATTATTTTCAACAACACATAATAATCTTTTTTTAACACAACAAGGAATAAACAATGATCATTCTGCTATGATAATTCAAAATTGGTGGAGAAAAAGTAATTCAAAAACAAAAAAAGAAGACAAAGCATCCATCTGTATACAGGAATGGTGGAAAAGAAATAGAACATTTAAATATTATTATTTATTTACAGACAATTCTAGATTTTATATAGAAGAATTATACGATAGATTATTATCAGTTGTTATCCCTGGCATTCAATATATATGTGTTAAAAAAAAAGATACATTTCCAAAATGTATATTACTTAAAACTAATTTACATAAAGAAGTATTAGACGATGAAATAAAAAGAGTACTAAGAATGATTGGATACAATTATCAATTTGTTTTAAATAAAAATTAAAAACTGAATTAAAAATACAAATAATTAAAAAAATACAATAACACTTATAAAGAGTATGGAATTTATCTATAAACAATCTAAATTATTCAACAATTTAGTTTATAATTATTTTTCAAAAAAACATAATCCTATATACAAGTCAAAAAATGTATTTATCTTGCATAATAAAAATATCAATTCACACTATAAAATAAAATTAGATGAAAAAGAACAAGAACATACTTTAATATATGTTTTATATAAAAATATATATTATAAAGAAATTTCTGTTCAAAAAGAAATACATTATAAATCTTATTTAGATACAAAAACAAAAATCAAAATTTTAAAAATATATGATTATTATAAAAATAAAATTAATTTATCAAAAGATGTTTTGATTATAGGAAAACGTTATATAAATCGTAAAACAAATGAAAAAATAAATGATTCTACAAAACTTTATTGTACATTTGATGTAAATGAAAAATTAAAAGAAATTAAAGAAGAAATTAAAGAAGAAATTAAAGAAGATTCATTGCAAATTAAAGAAGAAATTAAAGAAGATTCATTGCAAATTAAAGAAGAAAATGATAAAAATGATAAAAATGATATTTTAAAAAATAAAAGAAGATTATTTTTATATAATTTTAAAAATGCATTTAAATCAAAAGATACGATTTATATAAAAAATTTTATTGAAAATGGTTTATTTTTAGATGTAGAATATACAAATGATATTTATGATGATTTTACGTTATTTCCAGTATCAAAGGATAATTCTATGTTATTCATGATAGGTATGACTTTTATTAATAAAAATCAATTAGATTATATTCATTATACTACTGATAAATTAACACCAGAATATGAATATAGTATTTTAAAAAGATTCTTGGATTTTATTAATGAAAAATATAAAAAGGATAAATCTCCTGTTATTATTTATCATTGGAGTCATGCAGATAAAACATATTTAGAAAAGGCATTTAAAAAATATCCTGATTTATATCATATATATACTATATATCCTATAGAATACGTTGATTTATTATATATTGTTAAAAAAACAATAGTATTACCTTCTTATTCATTAAAATATATTGCTAAAACATTATTAAATATAGATTATGACACAGACTGTAAAAATGGCTTGGATGCAATGTGCTCTATTATACAAAAAAATAATAATATGAATAATGATGATAAATTAACAGATTTTGATGTTACAAAAGATGTTATTCAATATAATAAAATGGATACATTATTATTATATAAAGTTGTTATGTATTTTTTAAAAGCACAATATGAAAAAATTGAAAAAAATTGAAAAAAAAACAAAAATTAAATAAAAATACACCAATGTCTACATTTATTCCTATTTTTATGAATTTAATATCATCTAAACCAGATATTAAAATCAATCCTGAATTGAATCCAAGCGCTAAAGAATTTATTCCAGAGAATAAGAAAAATATTACTATAACTCAAAATATTACTATAACTCAAAATATTAAGAAAGAAGAAGAAAAATTTGATGAAAAATTATTTGATTCTTTAGAAGATGATTTCATTAAAAAAAATGATTGGATTTTTTATGTTTAAATGCTAAAAATACTTAATAAAAATAATAAAAATAATAAAAATAATAAAAATATAAAGCCCCGAGAATTTGCATTTATGTAGATTCTCGGGGCTTTTTTACATTAATTAATATTAAGATTTTTTTTAGATGGTCTTCCTCCTTTTTTCTTTTTCTTTACAATAATTTCTTCCGGTATCTCAATAACAATATCATCTACCATGGTTTGCTGTAAATTAACACCTTTAAAATCAAATTTTTCCATTTCGCCAATAACAATTTCTTCTTTTACAATTTCTCCATTTGCAATTTCTTCATTTGCAATTTCTTCATTTGCAATTTCTTCATTTGCAATTTCTTCTTTTAAAATTTCTTCATTTGCAATTTCTTCATTTGCAATTTCTTCATTTGCAATTTCTTCTTCTAAATTTTCATATATTTCATCTTCGTCATCTATTTCGTCTTCGTCTTCTTCTATTTCATGCGCTGATTCAAAAAAGTCTTCAGATTCTGAATCTGATTGTGATTCTTCCACATTTTCTTGTAATAATGGTATTGTTGTTGTATCTTGTTCTACTGTAGGTGTATTCATACTATAGTAAAAAGTGGAAAGTAATAAATCAATTCCGACAATATAAATGATAAATTTATTAAAAATAGAAATGTATTCTACATTATAAAATAGTATATATAAATAGATACTTGCATAAAAAATTAAACCTACTATAATAGAATAGGTAGAAATTGTTTCTAGTTTACTAAAAGCATTGCATTTATGCAATATACACTGCGAAAGTATAAACATGTAAGGACTTTATTTATTATCTTATAAATAAAATGCTTATTATAAACGTAAACATAAATTTTTTTTAAAACAATTTAGTGTTTAGAATAAGCATTTTATTATAAACGTAAAATAAATTTTTTTTAAAACATTTTAGTGTTTAGAATAACAATGATGATAAATATTACAAATATGATCTAATAGATCTTTTTTCTCTCTTGATCCATTATAATCTCCTATAATTCTTCCAGTTTGATCAAAAAATTTAATAGTTGGAAATCCTCTAAATGACAACATATTTTTAACATCGTCTGTAATTTCTTCACTTTCAATAGAAGAACAAATGAAATCATTTCCTATACTATCACATAATTCGTTAAAAGTTGGTTTAAATCGTACACAATGTCCGCACCACTCGGCATGTATCAAAAGCATACCAGGATTTTTATTAATTTTATTTTGATTTACGTAAACACCATTTAAATTTGATGTAAAATCATTCTTTTTTAAAACAACACCTTTAATACCACTCATTTTTACTATTACTATATAAAATAAACTTTTTAAATTAATTTAAAAATAAAAATTGAACATTTAAATGCAATCGTATAGATATAATGTCTAAAGAACTAGAAACTCAACAAGATACACTTACATATGTTTTTACAGACGGTGGTTGTAAACGAAATGGAAATCCAAATTCTAAAGCAGCATATTCTGTATTTTTTACTGAAAACCAAGATTCACCATTTTTCAAATTTAATACATCACAGCATCTTACTGAAGAACCTACAAATAATCGAGCAGAATTATCAGGTATCCTGTATATTTTTAAAACAATATACGAAAATAAAACATTATTTCAAAATCAACATATTATCATTTGCACTGATAGCATGTACTCCATTAATTGTATACAAAAATGGTCTAAAAATTGGCTTTTAAATAATTGGAAAAATGCAAAAGGTCAAGATGTTAAAAATAAAAAACTAATTCAAGAAATTTTAAGATATCACAATGACCTTCACCGAAGCGGAGCTTCAGCTCGACAAGGTGACCTTAGTTTCAATATTAAATTCCAACATATCTTTTCTCATACCAAACCACCAAGTGATAAAAATACCTTATCGTATTACTTGTGGTTTGGTAACAACAAAGTAGACGAAAATATTAATAAGCTTTTAGAAGGATGATCATAATGATGAAAATAAAAAACAACACAATATTTCAAGACTTGTTAGTAGTGGATCTAATTTAAAACTTATACAAATGGAAATAGAAAAATGTAGACTTTTATGTGGTAATTACTATACTAACAAAAATAGTATCTAAAATATAAAATCACTTTTTTTTAAAAAACAATTGAATTTATATCTATTTTACGTATAAAATACATAATGGATAATCAAAACAATCGTTTAATTACAAAAAGTGAAGTTGAAAATATTCTAAATTATTTCGAAAATATAGGTGATAATAATACCTTTTTAAATATAAATAATTTAGAACATTATCAAGAAGCTTTTATTCATGAAAGTTATTACCAAGCTGTTCAACATCAAATGACAAATGGAGAAGATTCTCTTTTAACAAATTTTTATTTACCGAAATCTTCAAGTGAACGTCTTGAATATCTAGGAGATTCTATTTTAAAAGCTATTATGGGAAGATATTTATTTGAACGTTTTGGAAATGAACGAGAAGGATTTTTAACAAGATTGAAAATTAAAATTGAAAAATGCAGCATGTTACACAAAATCGGTATTACTTTAGGATTTAAAAAGTACATTTTACTTTCTTTACAAGTAGAGAATCAGACAATTCTCGACATAACAAGGGGGAGAGGAACACCAAGTTTTTACGAAGATGCATTTGAAGCATTTATTGGATCTATTTTAGTAGATTTTGGAGAAAAGGGATATTTATATGCTGATCGTTTTGTTAGATCAGTTATAGAAAATATTATTGACTTTGCAGAGCTTATATCTAAAAATGATAATTTTAAAGATAGTCTTCAACGTTATTTTCAATCTAAAAAATTTAAACCACCTATATACACATCTTTACAAGAAGATGGTCCATTATATAGAAAAATATTTACAAGAATGTTAATAATTCCGAATAAACAATTATCTGAAATGAGTGAAATTGTACAAAAAGAAATTAAGAAATACAATAAACATATATTAGAAGAATACAGGTTAAAAAATCCAACTATTTTTTCAAAACTTTTTGAATTATGTCAAAATGATAATTACATATTAGGTATTGGATTTGGTCGTAAAGTTACAAGTGCAGAACAAGAATGTGCAAAAACATGTTTAGAAAATTTGCATATAGATTTGAATTTTTAATAAATACTTTATTTATATATTTTTTTTATTTTTATATTTTTTTTATTTTTATATTATAAAAATGAATCTAACTAATTTCGCCATTTCATTTTTTATTTTAATTTTTTGCGTATTTTCTATCGCAACATCAAGTATCGCCATTGAATGTTATCAATCTTCTCAACTTAGACAAGAAAAAAAAGGTAATTGGATTTTTATTATTTCTAATCTTGTTATATCTATACTATTTTCTTTACTTTCTATGAGAAGTATGTATAGATCATATATCGAAGTAGATTTCCAAAGTTAAATGTAATTAAAAATTCCAAATTTCAGAAAGTTCTACTGTTGTTGCAGAATGAATTTTTGATTTATTTTCTATACTTTGAGTTTTTAAATGATCTAATATTAATAAAAATATTTTATATTGTAAAGAAATTTCAATATGAGATTTAAAGTTCTTATGGCTATCATCAAATGTAAAAATATTTAAAAATCTTTTCAACACTCGTAAATCTACTTTTTTACAATCATCTCTTATTAAAATATCATTATTATACTTTTTAAAATCGACTGTATCTATATCTATTTCAAATAATTTATATGTATACACAAAAGAAATTATTTTATCAAAATATTTCATATAATCATCTGTTATATTATTGCACAAATCTAATTTTTCTTTTTTTGTAGTATTTTTACCTTTCTTATTATTATTAAAATAATCATTTAATTTATTAATACAATTAATTAGTATATTTACAATACTAAAACAAGAATCTATATTGCAAATACATTCTATTACATTTTTATTAGTATTTACACTTAATTTTTTAGAATATAAATTTGTTTTACAAATCTTTTTAACTTCACCATACGAGTTGATAAAATTATAAGAAAAATCTTTAAATGATACTATTGGTACGTTGCATTCTTCTTTTAAAATATCTTTATTTTGTTTAAAATAATAACTAGGTATAACAGTAGAAAAAACAGTATATTCATTATATAAATCCCAACATTGATTTTCATAAATTTGATTATGAAATATAGTCGACTCTGACATATTATCTAACATATTAGAGTATCTATTTAATAATAAATTATTATCACTCTTTTTCTCTGCATTTATAAAATTATAATTTTGATATATACTACAAGATAAAGTTTGTGGCTCACCTATACTCATTTTAAATGATTTGTTAAAATCAAATGACTTTGTGTAATCTAATAAATAAGACATCTTTTCTATTAAATCTTTATCTTCATGTTTTATATTAATAGTTTCGATAAAGTGTTCAAATGACATTTTAGTAATACCTTCACCGCCATCTTCACGAGTATCTTCGTTAGTATCTTCGTTAGTATCTTCGTTAGTATCTTCGTTAGTATCTTTACGATTACTTAGATACCATTGTTCAATTAAAAAAAATAATTGTCTAATATCATATTGTGATTTTTCTATTATTTGTAAAATGTTTTCTTTTGTTAAATGTAATTTTTCTGATGTATTTATATCTAATACCAACTTGTTTAATTCTAATAAACTAGGTTTTTTAAATTCTATCACGGTACAATTTTTATAATCAGAAAATATCGATTTGTATTTTAAATTATTACATATTAAAATAATAGGTATGTTATTATTAGAATGTATTGATTCTATAAAAGTTTCTAAACCTTTTTCACATAATTCTATATTATCAATCAATACAATGTTTTTTTTATTTTGTTTTTTTGTAAAAGTATTTTCTAATGTTAAAGAATTAAAATCAACTATTGCATTTACTACATCATTTGTTCTTTCACTTGAAGTTAATATATCAAGATCTATATTTATCAAGTTAAATGCTTTAAATAAACATTCAACAGTTACCGATTTAGCACAACCAATAGGACCCTGTAAAAATAAAATTTGTTTTAAAGAAATATTATATTCATTATTTGATTCCAACGTTTTTATCCATTTTCTTATATGATTTACCATATCTTTATGAAAAAGTGACTTTTGTATAGTTGGTTTGTATTTTGTAGAAAACAACATATTGTAATCTTTATATTATTATACGTTATTATTTTTTATTCATTTTATTTTCTTATTTTATATTATGTCTAAAAGTCCTATAAAAAACACAAAACCTAATTGTGATAATAATACGTTAATATGTATTGTTTGTTATCAAAGAATAAACTTATTTGATACAAAACATAAATGTATCTCAATAAATAATTAAATACAATAAGTTAAATAATAAGTTAAACATTCTTATTTTTTTTATTACATTAACTATATAATTAATGTCATCAACTATTCAAGAAACTTTTCAAAAATATATCGAATTACAAAAACAACTAACCGATATGAGAAAACAACAAAAGATTGTTAAAAAAAATGCAGATACATTAGAATTAGAAATTAAAGAATACATGACAAAAAACGATATGGATAGCATATCATTAAAGGATGGAGAAATTGTTTTATATGCACGTAAAATACCACAAACATTTAAAAAAGAAGTAATGATGGAAAAAATCAATGAAAGATTAAAGGATAGCCAAAAATCAGAAGAAATTGCACAATCTATACTTCAAAACAAACAATTTATCGTAGAAGAAAAAATAAAAGCTGTTATAAAGAAAAAATAAAAGCTGTTAAAAGTAAAAAGAAAAAAGTAAAAATTAAATATCCTCTTCATCATCTGTATATCTATTATACACTTCAATTATTTCATTAATAATATCATTTTCATCCAATGTCGTATAAGATAATGATATATTAGAAGGTAAATAATTATTTAATAAATTTAACACATTTTCTCTTCCAGTTATATCAGTTATATCAGTTGTATCTATTGTATCAGTTATATCTATTGTATCAATTGTATCAGTTATACCAGTATCCACCGTATACATTCTATCCATTGTATACATTCTATCCATTGTATACATTCTATCCATTGTATTTATCATTTCAATCATTTCATTATCATCTATATTATCATCTATGTTATTTTCTATTATTATATCTGTTATTAATAATGGCATTATTTCACTATCACTACCATACTCTTTTTCATACTCTTTTTCATACTCTTTTTCATAAAATGTATATTTTTGTATATATTCATCTATTTCTATTGTATAATTTTTATTAATATAAAAGTCATCTATTTGTTCTGGATAAATGCATTTTAATTGCGAATAAAAGATTTCTTCACTAAAATCTTTATATCTAAATTTATATTTATGTAGTAGCAATAATGTTTGTTTATATGGTAATAATTCGTATATTTTATCATCGTTTTTATACTTTTCATGTAATGTATCATATACTTTTAAAGACATTTCTGGCAAGAGTGATTTTATTATATGATAAATATACGATTTTAATCTTAGTTTTTCTAATTTATAAATACCAATAGAGTGTTCAGGTATCTTACAATCTCCTATTTCATGATTAGAACAAATTGTATCATTACAGATATATTCAGGAATTCTTTTTTTTACATAACTATCAGTATCAAAACGAAAACATCCACTGATACCATTTGTATTCCAATGTTCAATTAATCCTTTTACTGTAAATCCTATTCTACCACAAGCATAACATCTTTCTAAATTATGATGCGATAATCCATTACATTTTTCTGTTTTATATAAACTACGTCTACATATACAACATATCATGTATATATTTACATCATTTAATATATCAGTTATTTGAGAAATAACTATATCCTCCGTTATATCCTTATTTAAATATAAATATGAACTTTCTTTATAATTTAATTGTATCTTGACACTTTCTATAGAACTATCAATTTCTCCATTGTCTGTAAAAAGTTCTTCATTGTCTGTAAAAAGTTCTCTATTTTGTATTTCTTTATTATTTTGTATTTCTTCTAAAGGAGAATCATGTGTTAATTTATTAATGTAATAATTATATACATTTGGATTTTCATTTTCATAAGATGTTTTACAGTCGTAGCAAATAGTAGAATAATAAGATATAGATTGTTTACAATAATAACAAAACTTTTTAGAACATTTTGGATTTTGAGAACATTTTATAATAAGGTCACCAATCGATGTGTTTTTTATTGTTTCTGTTTTTATCAAAATATCTGTATTACATTTTAACATAGGACATTTCATAATTGTAAATCCAGGAAATGCATGTTTATCGGCATGATAAGAATATTCCATCCATTCGCTTTCAGTTGTACATATTTTTTTAATATGGTGATGTTCAAATATATTTCTAAAACCAATTTTAGTAAGACAATCTTCAAATGGATAAGGACAATATATGTGACTTTCATTTTCATTAATAGGATGATTTTCATAATTATTAACACATTTTCTTAAACATTCAATACAAATATAATGTATATTACAACAACTTTTTATTAATAAATTATTCGGAATAGTATCATTTATAAAAAAATTATTTTGTATATCTACCAATGACAAGTCTCCCAAGTTTTCATCATTTAAAAAATACAAATCCTTAAAACATATACAACAATACTTTTCTGGATCTAATACTAGATTAAATTTAACAATTGGGTCATAATCATCTTTTAAATTCATTACTTATTAACAATAAATAAAAAATATTAATAAAAAGCATTCTTAAATTATATCGTACATTATTTGATTCGTATTCAAAACGCATATAAGTATTCAAAACGCATATAAGTATTCAAAACGCATATAAGTATTCAAAACGCATATAAGTATTCAAAACGCATATAAGTATTCAAAACGCATATAAGTATTCAAAACGCATTAAATAGTTATTCATATTCGAAACGCATAATAATCTCAAATTTTAAATTATCAAGATGATAATCTGAACTATTATTAAATGCAAAACCTATAGTTTCTAATTTAAAGTCTACATTTATATCATATTGATTATTTTTAGATGAAAATGTTATACATTTACCAAAATCCTTTTCCATATCTATATGTAATGTATCATAATAACAGAAATTATCATTTGTCATTTCGTATTTCATCAACTGAATATCATTTAAAAATATTTGAACATAAATTTTTTCAAATATATTAGTGTTTGGTGACTCGTTAGCTACATAAAATGAATTATTTGTATATTTTTTCTTATCAAATCCTAATATATCTGCTAAATTATAATTATTTTCGTTTTCTATAAAAAGTACGGAAAATGTAGAAAGATTATTATTGTTATTATTTGTATTATTTATATTATTTATAGTAAAACAAACTCTATTTTTTAATACATTTAAAAATATTTTATATATGTAATCTTTATTTTTATTAATAGAAACTAAATTTATAAATTTTGCAATACATTCTAATAAATTTTGTATAGAATAATATCCTATAGGTATTGTAACAAGTGTTTTAATATTCTGTTCAATTATATAAAATTTATTATTATATTCATTTATATTATACATGTCACATTTTAAATAAATCGACTGCAAATCTATACTTTTTAAATTTTTAATAGGAAGATTATACATGTACTTATTATTATCCTTATAACAATCCTTTGCCATAAAATGAATACAACGTTCATTATACAAATATTCATTATTGGAATCTTGTGCATATTTTTCTGTATTTAATTGTTTTATATTTTCAGTTTTAGAAGAAATGTTTTGTTCAAGTTCTTTTTGTGTGTATTTTGTCTCTATTACATTTTTATTTTTTTGTTCGTAATATTTTTTATCTAAATCTTGTAATAATAAATATTCAAATTTACTAACAGTAATTTTATTTAAAGCGATTAAAATATCCTCTAAATCATTATTATTCTGATATATAGAATCTACATTATCATTAAATATATATTCCTGCAAATCTAAAATATTCATTCTATAAATTTCAATACATTCCATTAATATTTCTCTATATAATGGATAATTTGTTAAAATTTTTTTTATAATAATATCAAATAAATATCCAGAATTTTTACGAGATATAAATACATCTTTTAAACGATCTCTAATATCATTTTTCATTACAATTTAGTATAAAAAAGTATTATTTTTTATACGTAATATAACTTTATAAAAAATAAATCAATAAAATAAATCCATAAAATAAATCAATAAAAAAAAATGAATTTATATTTTTTATGTTTATAAATAAAATGTCATTTAGTAAGGATTTTTCGTCATCTTTTATAAAAGGTTTAGGAAAAACAATTGGTGTAGTCACTATTTTTGGAACTATTGGTTTACTATATAATACTTATTCTTATATAAATAAATTATATTTAAAAACAGAAACGAGCAAAGTAAACAAAGTAAACGAAACAAGCAAAGCAAATGATCAAAACGACCAGGAAGATTTAGACGGAAGTATAATTGAGATTAGAGATGACAGTACTCCTACAGAGAATCCAATTAGCCTTGATGATTTCAAAAAAATGATTTCTATTACTGAAGAGAACTTGACAAAACGTTTAGAACAATCTTTAACTTTTAAAAATTTATTTGATAAAATGTAAAAAAATATAGAAATAACAAATGTAGAAGTAATAAATGTAAATAATTATATTTACATTTATTTTAAAATTGTATTTTTATTTTTTAAGGATTTATTTTTTAAGGATTTATTTTTTATAAGCATCTTTGATGGCTAATCTGGTATTTGTACCAATGTATGTATTTTGATGAATTTTGTTAATTTCTTGTGAATCTTCGCAAAGTGGATGAAAACGATTAATATTAATTCCACTTAAAACATTACATGCTCTACCTACTCTTGTATATTCTGGAACAAGTTTTCCATCACATTCAATTAAAATCTTATTTTTAACAGGATTTGATGTATTTGGATTAAATTTTGTTTCTGGACATTTTGATAATTTTACATTTTGTCCTCTTAAATCACTTTCAACATCTATAATATCCATTGGAATACTTTTATATGGATTATGCATAAAAGGAGAAGCTGCTTGAAAACAAACCTCTTTTGATTCAACGATTGATTTATCTGTTACCCAATCAAATGGAGATGTACTTTCCTTATTACTTTTATTTAAAGCACATTCATCGTATTTAGATCGAGTAAATGAAAAATGTGCTGGTACTGACATGATATATATTTATATATATAAAATAAATTAATTTAATTAAATAAATTAATTAAAATAAAAAGATAAAAGCTCCACTAACAATAAATCTAAAAAAGCGCAAAGCGTAAGATTATAAAGCGCAAGATTATAAAGCGTAAGATTATAAAGCGCAACCTTCTAAACATTTATTAAATGACCATACATTATCTGGAATAGCAGCGATAGCTTCTCTATCTTCTATAGTTGAAGGTCTTGATGCACATTTTTTACATCCTTTACTATGATTATCAACAACTTTTCCATTCATAATAGTAAAAAGTGGTGTACCAACACATTTACCATTTACCAAACCTCCGTCAGTTAAACATACAGTATTTCCAGTAACTGGATCTTTATAAGATGTTGGTATCTTTCCAGCTTTTACAGTACATTGATCTGGACAGGATCTACCAGATACCTTTAAATTATTTACAACAGGTCCTGTAGTAGTATTTGAAGAATTGGCAAAAGAATTAACCTCTTTAAATTCCATACAATATTTAGGAGGATTATTTTTTGGATCTGTTGTATCACATAATTTAGGATCATTATTTATAGAATTGTAAACTTTATTACACCAATGACTTTCATTTTTAATATCTTCTACAGTACACTCTTGATTTTGCCATCCACTACTAAAAGAATTAAATAAAGATTTCGTTTTAGATAATGGATTTCTTAATTTTTTTACATAATATGTAGAAAAATTTGCTTCATCACAAGGTACAGTATCTCCAGATTCTAAGAAATCAGTTTTTTTAATTGCATTTAAAGTAGTGTCTCCCTTTTTATAATTACGTACTAAAGAATGTAATGTTTTATAATATTTATTTGTATTAGAATCTTTCATATTTAAAGAAGTATCTATTTTAAAAATATAATCATTTCCATCAGTTCCTTTTATGCAAGCTAATTTTGAGAAAACATTATTTGTTGCAGATCCATCAAAATCTTCTCTTTTATAATTTACATAATAATATAATCCTAAAATAACAAGTATTACTAAAATAACAAGTATTACTAAAATAACAAATATAATTTTATCTACATTTTTATATTTAACTATTTTATTAACTATTTTTTGCATGAATCTATATATACATTATCTAAAGAAAAAAAATCAAATAAATTTAAATTTAATTAATATTATATGACTGATCAAATATTTCCAAAAATATCAACTATTACAACATCCACGCAACTACCTTATTGTCAATTAAATTTAACAAATATTGGAAAATATTTACAAATAGATAATGAAATTATTGGTTTAAAATATAATTACGCAGATTTAAGTATTATGAAAGGAACCTATTATACTTCAATTTACAAAAAATCAAAATATAAAAATGTAGATAAAATTAAAAAAACTCTTTTTTATAATCAAATAACTATTATTTTAAACAATAATGGAAATAATATTAATATAAAATTATTTGGAAATGGAAGTTTACATTTAACTGGTTGTAAAAACGAAAATGACGGCGTAGATGCTACAAAAATAATTTATAATAAATTAAAAAATATTATAGATAAAAAGGACACTATTCTCTTAACAAAAGATGAACGTGGAGTTTTAGTAGATAAAGATAAATTAGTATATTCTTATCCTGATAAAAATAAAGAAATTTCTATTATAGGATATAAAAAGGACATTTCTAAATATATCATTAATAAAAAAGAATATACTATTGATAATCAAACAAAAATGTTTATTTCTACAAAGATTGAGAAAAAAAGACAACGATCTATTATAAATTTTAAAGGAGAAGAAATAGGATTTTCTAGAATTGAATTATTTAAAAATAGAAATAAATTTTATAAAAAAAATATTAATATTTATATTGATCCTTGCAATAATTTTATTTATTATAATAATACTATTCTTATAGGTAAAATAGAATATGATATAAATAATGACAAAATTACAGATATAGATGATATAGATGATATTTTAGAAATAGAATATTCTTGTAATCCATTTAAAAATGATCATTCTAATTTAGATCAATTAATATATGAAAAAAATCAAGTTGCTTTGAAAAAAATGATAAACTTCAACATCAATTGTATAAATGTTTATTTTAAAATAGATTACGAAATAAATAGACAACGTTTATACGAACAACTTATCAGTTTAAATTATATATGTAAATACAAACCTGAATCATATTCTGGAATAAAATTTATATATAAAATAGGATTAAATAAATCCTTTACTAACGTTACAGATATACGACAAGGTATATGTAGTTGTTCTGATAAATGTACTTGTACAAATATTACATTTTTAATTTTTCAAACTGGAAATATTATAGCAACTGGATTTAAAGAAATTTATCAAATAGATATTATAACAAAATATTTTTTATCTTTATGTGATTCTTTAAAACCTATTATTCAAAAAAAAAAGTTTTTATAAAATAAAAGTTTGTATTTTTATGTTGTTTTTCTAACAATTTGTTTATGTTAATTTATTTCTTAGTAAATGTTGTTTTACTAAGAATTTATTTATGTTAATTTATTTCTTAGTAAATGTTGTTTTCCTAAGAATTTATTTCTTAGTAAATGTTAATAATGACATTAGGGATAACTATTATTGAAACCCTTAATAATACTAAATTAAATCTTAACGGTATACCATTTGGTGTTTTAATGGATGACAATATTTTATCAATAAAAAATAAAATTTTCTTATCTATGCAAAAAACAGAAGATAAAATATTATACAATCCAAATTTTACAAAATTAGAAATTAAAAAAGATTTAACGTATAAATTACTCGCTAACAATAATTGTTTATTAAATTATTACGAATCACCTTTACCAATAGATCCTGTAATTTATGTAACTTCAATTATTAACATTATAAATAATAAAATCAGTGATATATATACTTTTTATAATAAAGGTGAGAATGGTAAAACGGAATTATTTAAAGAATTATCAAGTGATTTTACAGATATAACTATTGATGACATTGATTTTTTAATAAAAAATAAATTTTACAACTATTTAATATCAGAAAATTTACAAATAATAAGTGAAACAGAAAAGGAAAATTTAAAAAGAGATATATATGATTACATTCAAAATACTATTAAAAGCAATTGGATAAATAATACAAATTCATTTAATGAGGAAAATGAATATCTTGAATCCTTTTATAATTTATCATATGCTGATAAGAATTTTAATTATGAAATAAACGAAGATAATAGTCCAAGTTTTATATATACAAACATATCATTTTCTGTTAAAAATGATTTTGACGTTAAAGATAAATTTCTAAATACACAAAACATATTTAATATTTTAGAATTATCAGACGATATACCATTTATTGCTTATAATACATCATCAAAAAAAGATCCTATTATAAAAATTTATAATAAATTAGTAGATTCTATTCCTAAGGATACTATTAAATCTTGGATTTTAAATGAAAATAAGAAAAAAAACAAAATAACTTATAAAAAAATAAAAGGTTTAGTATTAAAACATCGGTTTACGTTTCAAAATACAAACGATCCTTATTATATGACAATAGAAATTTTAGACAATGGTTCTATAAGTATCAAAACAACTTTTGATCAAGAAGATGATAAACGTTCTATAGTAGAAATTTTAGATATTATTGTAAAAATTATTAATACTATTATAAACAAGTTTGATACATTATTTGGTATTTATTCTAAATCTAAAAGACTTTTACCAATTATAAAAGAACAAATATTAATAGATTCTACAAATGCTATTTTAACAACAGAAGAGCTAGTACAAAAAGATAAATTTCCATTGTCTGATTTAGGTGTTCAAAAATTCTTTACGGCAAAAATGATTAATAATATTGAAATTTTATCATTTTATTACACAAAAAGTTGTAAAGAAATTACAGATGACGACTATGAAAAATTAGGTTTAACTATAAATATAAAAGACAATCCATACAAAAAAGATTCTAGTTTATTATATATTTTTGGAGCATCAAGTATATCGCAACTAGAAACAATTATTTATGAAATTTTAATATCAAATGAAATAGGAAAGGGTGAAAGTGAAGATGCACTTTTTTCTGACATAGAAGAAGAATATGAGCAAAAAATTAAAAAGAAAAGTAATATAAAACAAATAAGAAAATATAATCCAAGTATAGTAAATCCTATTAAATGTCAAAAAGAACGTCAACCCATTACAGAAAATAATGAAAATTATGATTCTAAAATGAATTATGAGGATTATCGTATATTAAATTATCAGGATACTAAATACATTTGTACAGGTGATCAATATAAATATCCAGGTTTTACACCAGCTAATATTCTTTGTTGTTTTCAAAAAAAGGGAGAAGGTATATTAAGAAATATAGGAGATCCATATCTATTAGAAATAATTGTTCAACCTTCTAATTTTTTTATTGACGTTTCACATGAAAATAAAACGTTTAAAACATATGTCATTAAAATGATATCGGATATGAATAAAGATTCTTTAGAACAACCTTATTATTTTTTAGATGCTGAAAAGGGTGTATTAGTTCACATTCACAATAAAGATTTAATAAATATTATTCGACAAAATGAAATTTCAAAGGATAATGAAAATGAATCTATTTGGTTACAACCTACTAAATTATATAATTTAATTCATTCAAATGGTTCTTTACAAACTACAAGTTGTGAAAATAAAGTAGATTTTACAAATAGAAAAAACAATAATTTAAATGGTCCTTGTGAAAAACATACAACATCAAAGATTTTTGGTTATACTAAAAATTCATTTCCTTGTTGTTTTGAAACAACACCAAAATCTTATGTTCAAATAGAACAGATATCAAAAGAAAATCCTTATTTAATTACTACAAACAAACCATTAGAACCAAAAAGAAAAGGTATTTTACCTAGTCAATTACATGTATTATTAAATGAATTAGTAATAGAAAATAGTAAAGGAGCTATAATTAGATGGGGAGTAGAACAGAATAAATTTTCCTTTTTAAATTGTATTATTGAAGCATTAGGAGATAAAATAGGATTAAATACAACTACATTTGGTTTAAGAAAATTTATAACGAGTTATTTAGAGAAAAATACAGTAGATTTTCATAAATTAAACAATGGCACTATTTATTCAAAATACGGTTCTCTTCAAAATTATATTAAAGCAATAAATGATGTTGAAAATCCTATACAATGGTTAGAATTAGTTGATATTATACAAAGATCTTTGCAATGTAATATTATGATTATTAATATACCATTAATTAAAACAAAAACAACAGAAAAAGAGGATTATAATAATATGAAAATATTATGTTTACCAGTAAAAACTAATATTTCTAATCCTTATGTTTTTTTATTAAAAAGAATTAATTCATTTGAATTAATTGTAAGAGACTCTCAGATAATTTGGGCTCAATCTAAATTACAATTAAAGAAAAATATAAAATCTATTGTTACATATCAATTTATGCATGATAAAAATGCTAATCCTAAAACAAATATTGTTAATTTTTTTGTAGAATATTATAAATCATCTTGTGTAAAAGAAAACAAATATCCTAATAATTTTGATTATACAGAATTATACGACGTATCTACTTTATTATCAATAATAAAAGGAACACCACATGATATATATTTTCAAATTATTAATAGTTTTAATAAAGTTATTATGATTGTTACTAAACGAGGTCTTATAATACCTGTTAAAGAAAATATTATTATTGACAAAATACCTAAAATTCATTTAGAAATTTTTATAGAAAAAAATAAAGCAGTTGATATTAATAAATTAGAAAAATTAATAGACGAATTCAATGCATTACCTAATATAACATTTAAAATGTCAATTAAAGGAATTGTAAAAGGGAATTATACAACTACACCACAAGCACCTACACAAGCAACAACTACACAAGTAACTACACAAGCACCTACACAAGCAGCAACAAATAAACCATTTCTGTCATTTAAAGAATTAAACGATGTATTAAATGAAAATTTAATCGAAATACCATTTACGAATACTGAAATAATTGATAAAGACTTGATTTTATCTAAAAGGAAAAAACGAGAAATACTTTTTAATATAGAATGTGAAAATGATATAGACTATATAGACAAAGAAAAATTAGATCCTACATTATTAAAAAAATATGATTTTAGTTTAGAAAATATAAAAGGAGATGGTAATTGCCAATACAGAGCTATAGCAAAAGTTATTTACGGAGATCAAGAAATGTATAAAGATGTTAAAAATAAAATGAAAAAGGAATTAGATTTATTATATACACAGGATTCTGATTTTTTTGAATATCTTCCAGAAGATTATATGAAAGAAGAATTTTGGGGAGATCACATTTCTTTAATAGCTTTATCTAATACATTTACAGATTATTGCTTTAATGTATACACTTTATGTAAGAAAAACAATGAAATATTTTTATCTGGAACAAAAATAATAGAAGATTGCAATAGACGTTTTGATTGTAATTTATTATATACTGGTGAAAATCATTATGACGCTTTACTGTAATCTAATTATTAGTAAATTTATTAAAAAAAAAATATTTAAGTATAATATATGGATAATAATTCAAATATTATAGAATATATTAAAAAAAATTATCCAAAGATTATTGTTTCACCATTTAAATTTTCAAGTTCAAAGGCTCTTGGATTTATAGTATCTAATAATAAATTGGTTATTGGATTTATTAATGCAGATGGTTCTATTGGTAAACTAATAGATCCAATTGATCTTACGGAAATTAAAAATCAAAAAATCGATGATATTTTAGAAAAAATTCCTATTGTTGAAGGTTTTAATAAAACTGACAAGGATAATTTATTATATTTCTTTAAAACAGCTGACGACGCAGTAGTTTCAAAAAAAATTAATGAAAAAGTTGTTAAAGATTTAGAAGAATCAATTTCTGAAAAATCAAAATACAAATTATTATACGATAGTCAAAATCATGAAATAATTGCTATAAAAAATAAATACGAAGGTAAGATAGATAGTATTAAAGATGAATATATAAAAAAATTAGAAACTTTTAATAAAAACATTTTAAGTAATTTTGAAGAAATCAAGAATGGTATAAAAGAATATAAAAAAACTATTGAAACATATATTGAAAAAGATACTTTAAAAACAGCTGATTTAGAAACTATTATAAAAAAAATAACAGAAGAAAGAGGAATTATAGAAGAGAAATTAAAAGGGTTACCTGAACAACAAAAAGTATCAGAAATAAAAGACGAGTTAAAATCAGTTCAAAAAGATCTTTTAGCTCAAATAGAAAATTTAAAAAAAGAAAAAGAAATTGTATTACAAGAAAAAACCGATAAAGAAAAAGTAATTCAACAACTTATAAAAGAAAAAGAAGAAAAAATAAAAGAAGTACCATTTAAAGAAGTACCGTTTAAAGAAGTACGTAAAGGTGATATTTGTGATAAATACATTGATTCAAAAGATGATATTTATGTTTTTAGTAAAGCTACACCTATTAGAAATAATATAATTAGAACAAATAAATTTTTTGGAGATTATGAAACTTATTTTAATATTCAAAAATCAATTTTAGAAAATATTATAGACGAAATTGGAGAACCTAAGGATATTATAAATCCAGAATATAATAAAAATAATAGATTATTTGATTATGTACAAGATTTATTTAATACTTCTATTCCATCTGAAAATAACTTACAAGGGATTGATTATAGATCTAAAATGTTTTCTAAAGAAGGTCGTAAAACATTTTACACTAAAATAGATAATTCTAAAAATACATTATTTAAAATAAGAGATATTTTTAAAGATGTTTTATCAGAAGATACATCAGAAAATAAAATTATTAAAGCTAAAAATGATTTATTTGATCTTATATCAAAAGAATTAGGTTACGATGATTTCTTATCATCTTATGAAAAAAAGTATCCTAAAGGAACTTTATTAGGAGAAATCCCTGATGCAAATCCATTAACTATTACCAAATTAAAAGATGTAATAACACCATATAAACAAAGTTTAGGATCAAATGCATACGAAGGTGCTAAAGATTTAATATCTCCGTTGAATTATTATAGACAATATAGAACTAATATAAGAAATGCTTTTATAAATGGGAGATGGGATATGGTTCCATTGGATAAAAACACAGAATTGTATTATTATTCATTACCTTTAAAAGTAGGAGGTAGTCAAATTTTTCAATCTGGAGGATGGTTTTTTAATAAAAAATCTAGCAATTCTAGCGAAATTTCAGATTCAAGTTCTAATTTAGATTCTACATATATTCCAAACTTGGAATATTCAGACTCTAATTCGGAAAGTTCTGATTCTGAATCAATAAGTTCCGACTCTGACTCGGAAAGTTCAAACTCTGATTCTATATCAAAGCAATTAGGTGGTGCTGCTAAACCTATGTCTAAACCTAAACCTAAACCTGCTGCTAAACCTGCACCTAAACCTGCTGCTAAACCTGCACCTAAACCATCACCACCTAAACCAGCTGCACCTAAACCTGCTGCTAAACCATCACCACCTAAACCAGCTGCTAAACCTGCACCTAAACCTGCACCTAAACCATCACCACCTAAACCAGCTGCACCTAAACCTGCTGCTAAACCTGCACCTAAACCTGCTGCTAAACCTGCACCTAAACCATCACCACCTAAACCTGCTGCTAAACCATCACCACCTAAACCTGCTGCTAAACCTGCACCTAAACCATCACCACCTAAACCTGCTGCTAAACCATCACCACCTAAACCATCACCACCTAAACCTGCTGCACCTAAACCTGCTGCACCTAAACCTGCTGCTAAACCATCACCACCTAAACCATCACCACCTAAACCTGCTGCTAAACCATCACCACCTAAACCATCACCACCTAAACCTGCTGCACCTAAACCTGCTGCTAAACCATCACCTCCTAAACCTGCTGCACCTAAACCATCACCTCCTAAACCAGCTGCACCTAAACCAGCTGCACCTAAACCTGCTGCTAAACCATCACCTCCTAAACCATCACCTCCTAAACCAGCTGCTAAACCGTCACCACCTAAACCTGCTGCTAAACCATCTCCACCTAAACCTGCTGCACCTAAACCAGCTGCTAAACCATCACCTCCTAAACCAGCTGCACCTAAACCAGCTGCACCTAAACCGTCACCACCTAAACCAGCTGCACCTAAACCATCTCCAACTAAACCAGCTGTACCTAAACCATCACCTACTAAACCAGCTGCACCTAAACCAGCTGCCAAACTATCTCCTGCTAAACCTGTACCTAAACCAGTAGCTCCTAAACCAAGTGTAAAGCCTGGTGAAAAAGTAGCTCCTAAACCATCAGCCAAACTATCTCCTGCTAAACCTGTACCTAAACCAGTAGCTCCTAAACCAAGTGTAAAGCCTGGTGAAAAAGTAGCTCCTAAACCATCACCTACTAAACCAGCTGCACCTAAACCATCACCTACTAAACCAGCTGCACCTAAACCAGCTGCACCTAAACCATCACCTACTAAACCAGCTGCACCTAAACCAGCTGCACCTAAACCATCACCTACTAAACCATCACCTACTAAACCAGCACCTAAACCAGCTCCTAAACCAGGTGAAAAAGTAGCTCCTAAACCATCACCTACTAAACCAGCACCTAAACCAGGTGTAAAGCCAGGTGAAAAAGTAGCTCCTAAACCAGCTGCACCTAAACCAGGTGTAAAGCCAGGTGAAAAAGTAGCACCCAAACCATCACCTACTAAACCATCACCTAAACCAGCTGTAAAACCAGGTGAAAAAGTAGCTCCTAAACCATCACCTACCAAACCAGTTCCTAAACCATCACTTAAACCTTCTATAAAAGAAATGTTAACTGAAGTTAAATCGTTACCTTCTGAAACAATTTCAGAAGCTATTAAAGAAGTAACAAAAGTTCCTGATACTACATCTGGATTAACTGTATCAGATGCTCTAGCAGCAGTATCCACTACGGCAGCTATTGCTACACTTGCTACTGTAGCTGCAAAAGAACCAACTGTAACTCCAACTGTAACAACATCTATTATACCAACTGTAACTACTGTAAGTGAACCAACTGTAACTACTGTAAGTGAACCAACTGTAACTACTGTAAGTGAACCAACTGTAACTCCAACTGTAAGTGAACCAACTGTAACTACTGTAAGTGAACCAACTGTAACTCCAACTGTAAGTGAACCAACTGTAAGTGAACCAACTGTAAGTGAACCAACTGTAAGTGAACCAACTGTAAGTGAACCAACTGTAACTACCGTAAGTGAACCAACTGTAAGTGAACCAACTGTAACTACTGTAAGTGAACCAACTGTAACTCCAACTGTAACAACTGAACCAACTTTTCCTACAGAACTAACTATACCAACTGTAACTGAACCAACTGTAACTACTGTAAGTGAACCAACGGTAACAGCATCTATTATACCATCTGAACCATCTGTAATAGAACCATCTCTAACAGCATCTATTATACCATCTGAACCAACTGTAACAATATCTACTATACCAACTATAACAACAGAACCAACTATAATAATAGAACCAACTATAACTACTATACCAACAATTTCTACTGAACCAACAATTTCTACTGAACCAACAATTTCTACAGAACCAACTATAACTATATCTACTATACCAACTATACCTGCTGTACCTAAAGAACCAACGGTAGCTGTATCTACTATTCCAACTAAACCATCTGTTACAATTTCAGATGTTTCAACAGTTTCATCTGACACAATTTCAGATGTTTCATCAACTCCATCTGTTACAATTTCAGATGTTTCATCAATTCCATCTGATACAATTTCAACGATTTCAACATTCAAGTCTATAAAAAGAGATGTTAAATTGCCTTTAGTAAAAATTGGTGACAAAAATATTTTAAATTTTGTATCTGATTGGCAAAAGTTGTTTTCAAATATAGTATATTCATCTTTCAATATTTCATTTGATGATAAAGAGACTACATTTAATAAAACATGGAATACATTAATGTTATTTTTTAGAGATCCTAAATCAAAAGATTTTATAAATAATATAGATATTTTTAAGCAAATATACGATGAATTAGAAGAAATTATGCAAGAAACATCTTGTAAAACTAAATTAAAACAATAAAAGAATTTAAAAAGTGAATTTAAAAATAAGTGATATATATTTTTAAATGTCAATGGAAAAAAAGAAAATATTCTTATACATAAGTGATATTGCAGCATATATTGGTCAAAATAATTATGATTTCGTGACACCATTTGAACGCTTATGGAAGAGATGTGATTCACAAAATTATAATGAAATTATTATATCTAATAAAAATAATTTAACAAATCTACATATAGAAGTGAAATCTTTAGAAAATGAAAAAAAACTTTTAGAAGATGATCTTAATCAAAAACGTATTACAAAACGACAATATAATTTATCAGTAAAAAAAAAGGATATTGAAATTAAAAAAGAATTAGAAAAAATAGAAGATTTAGAAACAAAGATTGATAATATAGATTTAAATCAAGAACAACGATTAACGAAAATAATTGGAGAAGAACATATTAATAAAATAAGATCTGAAAAAGTAGAAACACATGAGAAAAAAGAAAATATAAATGCATTATTAGAATCTATGGATATATCTGAAGATAAACGTAAAGTATTAAAAAAAGAAACGGAAAGTTTTATTAATAAAACTCATGGAACTTTAAAGGAAGATTCTGCTATTGAAATGTTTGAAAAACGTTTTAATGTCAAATTAGATACATCACAAACTTTTTATAAACATCGTTTAGAAATATCAAACAATTCAAAATTTGATTGGTACATTGGAGGAAAAATGGATGGAATCTATAAAGATGAAAAAGGTGAAAATGAATCTTATATAGTAGAAGTAAAAAATAGAATGCGTGGTTTTTTTACTTCATTGCGAGATTATGAAAAAACACAAATACATATTTATATGCATTTACTTGAAATGCCACTTTCAAAATTAGTTGAAAAATATGAAAATAAAATTAGGATTACAACTATATATAAAGATGATCAATATTTAAAAGATATTTTAGAATATGTAAATGTATTTATTACAAATTTTGAAAATGGATTTTTAGAAAATCTACAACTAAAATTAAATTATGTATCTAATGATTCATATGGTAAACAAAAAATATTACAAAACCTATATTTAAATGAAATTAATAAAAGAGTAAATCAAAAAATTAATGATATATCAGATTCAGATGAAGACGAAGAATGTTTAATTAGCGATCTTGACTAAGTGTTATTATAGGTTATTTTATATTATTTATGCATTTCGTGCATAATTTGTTTAATTATGTATTTTTTTTTTACGTGTATATATTAATGAATAATAAAGATGACAATTGTTTAGGAAATAATATAGACAAGGTAATAAAAATAATTTTTTCAGGTTATCCTAAATCACCATGTACTTATTCTATTTCTTTATCAAACGAATTAATAGAAAAAAACATATCGCCATTTCAATTACTAATGAAAATATTAGTAGACGGAGCAAGACTTTTATATGGAGAATCTATAACTCCTGATGAAATTTCGGAAGAACAATTTAAAATGTTAAAAATGTATATAGAAAGTATAGGGTATTCTATTAAATACAATTATACATTTCCAGAATTAGAAAAAGAATTAAATATTGAATTTACAGAAAAACCAAAGGTTATTAATATATGGTTTGAGAAATATAGAAATAATATAGATTGTCATGGTCGTATTTTAGTATAATTAAAAAATGAAAATATTATTAATTAATGTATAAAGAAACTGAATGAAAAACTCATGTTAGATAAATTATGCAGTGATATTATTTATGAACTAACTAAATATATATCTTTTAAAGAAATTTGTATAATAAAATGTTGTAATAAAAAATTAAAATCTATTATATCTTCTTTAGAAAATAATATAGTAATACATCATTTAAATCTATATTATGAAAATGAAATAGTGAATGATTCGTACAATAAAATATATAGAATAAAAAATAACAACTTGTACAGTTTTTATAATCTTATTCGGATGAATATAAATAATTATTATAATCAAAAATTAACTATTATATCTGAAAACGACTATATTAATTTTTTGTACAAAAAAATAACGATGTATTGTTTAAAAAACAAATGTGATATAACAGGATACCCTTATTTATTTGATTTATTTGTTTTTTACATGTTAATTAATATTGATGTATATGTTAATAATAATATATATAACAAATATGTAATAAATTTTTTAAATTTATCAACTCCTAAAAAAAATATATACAATGATATTTTTTACGATCTTAAAATAAAATTTTATGTATATATAAATTCATATATGCATCACAAGTTAATTAAGATGGACTATGATACAATATATCCTATATCAAGATATTTATTAAATATATGCACGATAAAAAAAATATTCATGTATAAAAAGATAGATTTTTTATTTACTAAATTATATTATTGTTGTCATTATTGTGCTTTTAGAAATTTAAAAGAAATATGCAATATAAAACGTTTCTATTATAAAGATAAATTAATATTAGAAAACTATAATAATTTCAAGCACTTTTTATCTATAATAAACACTGATTATTATAATTTTTTATTAAATAGAGAAAATATTATAGTAAACGATATGATTTATGTAAAAAATCCTATAACTAATAAAAGAATGAGAATAAATGGTAGATTTTATAAAAATAAAATGTTAGAATTCTATAATTTAGATTATACAATTTATAAAAATATAGATGACTGTATTAAAAATAAAAGAACATTTCTTAAATTAAAATTTTTTAATTAAAATTTTATTGTATCATTGTATCATGGTAATTTGTATCATTGTTATGATTGTTATCATGGTATCATTGTATCATGGTAATTTGTAAACGTAATTCATCATAATTTTCATAACTTTTTTCTAGATTCATTAAGTTATCTAGAAATATTTCTCGTTTATATTTATTAGTAATTTTTATTAAATTCCTATTAAATTCTATTTTGATATTATCTAATAAAAATTCATGTCCTTGTAATATAACTGCATACGATATATTTTTTAATATACTAAAATAAAATGGATCTGTATTATTAGATGTTAAATAATAAAAGAAAAAATTTTTAATAGTACGATATATAAAGTAAATGTCATTTCGCAACATCACTTTATCACCATTCTTGGCGATTTGAACAGTAATTAATTCGTAAAAATCAATATCCGAATGAGTATTATTTTTAAAAGGCATCAATGAAAAAAATGTAAATATATCATTAAATAACAACATAAATTTATGTTTATATGTTTTATTATATTTTTTCATATAATTCTTATTAAAATCTTTAGAAAGTAACCAAAAATTACTAGCTGTACAATAATCATCTATATAAAAATAAATATTATAAAGTATATCATTTGACAATGTCATATATTAATATGTTTTATATTTATATTTTACTTTTTACATACCTTTACCAACGCTGTCAATATACGGCAAGGTACCTTTATGATATACGGCAAGGTACCTTTATGATATACGGCAAGGTACCTTTATGATATACGGCAAGGTACCTTTATGATATACGGCAAGGTACCTTTACTGACAATTAACTCTTTTTTAATTACTTTTATATTTTTTACATTCATTACGTTAAAATAAAAAATGAAATTAAAAACACATTTATATATAACAAATAATTATGGAAAAATACTATAGAAATGTATATAAAAGTAATATTTTAGATAATCTACGTAATTCCGATATAGATATGCAAATAATTGAATGGTGGGCACAAGATGAAGAAGATTATGATGATTGTGACGAATTGGAAAATACACAAAGTGACAATTCTTCAAAAGATAAAAGTGTATATGTAATTCGTTGTTTTGGTGCAACAAAAGAAGGTGTATCAGTTACATGTAAAATAACAGGATTTAAACCATTTTATTATATAAAAGTTCCTAGTGATTTTAATAAAATTAAATTACATCATTTTTTAAATTATATAGAATCAAGTTATATGCTAAAAAGTTTTAGTAATGCGTTAGTAAAAGAAAATGGAAAACATAAATCATGTATTGTTGAGAAAAAGGATTTGTTTGGTTTTAGAAATGGTAAAAAGTATAAATTTGTAAAATTAGTATTTAGTAGTTATTCTGCATTATTAAAGAGTAGATGGATGTTTAAAAAACCAGTTACAATAAATAATGTCACACAATCACCAACTAAATTTAAATTATATGAAAGTAATTTCGAACCTTTTATGAGATATTGTCATATTAAAGATATTTTAATGGCAGGGTGGATAAAACTTCCAAAGGGAAAGTATCATTTTACTCAGGATACTGCTACAACACAATTGGAAGTTTCAATAGATAGAAAATCTGTTGTTTCACTTAAAGAAACACAAGATATAGCTAATTTTTTACAAGCTTCATGGGATATAGAAGTATACAGTCATGATAGAACATTTCCGGACCCTAAATTTAAAATAAAATCAAATGAAAATTCATTGCAGTCTAATATATCATCAATTTATCCAAACGAGATTTTTCAGATTGCTACTATGTATCGTTATACAAATGAAAAAGATACTCTTATAAAACATTTACTTACATTAAAAAAGTGTAATAAAATAGATGATCCAAATGTTATTGTAGAAGAATGTAAAACAGAAAAGGAATTAATTAAGCGTTGGGTTGAAATAATATCAAAAATGGATCCTGATATTTTTTATACTTATAATGGAGATTCTTTTGATTGTATGTATTTAACAGAAAGAGCTGTTTTATTAGGTTTATTAAATGTTAAAACATACGGTACAAAAACAAAAAAATCAGGATATTTTTTTAAAATGTTGAGTAGAATGACAGAAACTGAAGCAGATATTAAAAAAGAAGTATTTAGTTCTAGTGCATATGGTGATTCTGAATTTAATAGAATTTATATACCAGGTCGTTTAAATTATGACCTATTAATTCATTATAAACGTGGAATGAAAAAATATTCAAGTTACAAGTTAGATTCTATTGCATCAGAAATTTTAAAAGAAAATAAACATGATGTAAGTGCAAAAGAAATATTCGATTACTATCAACAAGGAGATCCAGAAAAGATAAAGCAAATTGGACTTTATTGCATTCAAGATACAGCTCTTTTACAAAAATTAGTCGATAAACAATTAATTTTAACAAATATTATGCAATTGGCAAATGTTACTTTTGTTCCAATTGGATTCTTGACAACAAGAGGGCAAACAATCAAAGTATTTTCTCAATTATTAAGAAAATCTAGACAAATGGATTTTTTAGTACCTCATACTAATTTTAACGAAGATAGTTTTCCAATTTATGTAAAGTGTAAAGATCCACATCCTTTTGACGAAGAATTTGACAATAAACTTTATATTGATATAAATATTGGAAAAAGTCAATTAGGTAATTCAAAAATGACAAAAATAACTGGTAAAATTTCAGAAATAATAGACGATACTACTTTTATTGTTTTATCAGATACAGAATTAGTTCATGAAATCTTTAATGTAAAATACACATATAAACATAAAGATTATTCTGTATCGAGAATTTTTTCAAAAGACGATGCTGTTGAAGATAGTTTTACAGGTGCTACTGTATTAGAACCACAGACAGGTATTTATTTAGATGATAATGTTGCAGTTTTAGATTTTGCTAGTTTATATCCAACTATTATGATTAGTAGAAATTTATGTTATAGTTCATTTGTATTAAATAAAAACTATTTAGGTATAAAAGATGTAAATTATGAAAGGATAAAATGGGATGATCAAATAGAATATAAATTGCGTCAAACTTGTGAAGCAATTGGTAAAAGTGGTAAAAGTAAAGGTGAAGTTTGTGGTAAACCTGCATTCTTTGAAATTAAAAGTGAAAATGGTAAAAAAAACTTTGATTATTATTGTAGAATACATGATCCTTTAAAAAAAACAAGATCATCAGATGAAAAATATCAGAAAAAAGATGTTAGTTATGATTATACAATTGTACAACCACACATTGATTCTGAAACTGGCGAAGTTGTCAATAAAGGAGTTTTACCAGCTTTATTAGAAGAATTATATGCTGAACGTAAAAGAGTAAAACGAGAAATGGCTAAAGCTGCAAAAGATGGTAATAAATTACTTGAAAGTATTCTTGACTCTACACAATTAGCTATAAAAGTATCATTGAATTCAACTTATGGATTTTTAGGAAGAGGTCAAGGAAATTTAATTTTAAAAGAATTAGGAAGTATTGTTACAGCAGTTGGAAGAATGCTTATAGAAAGTAGCAAAGAATATGCAGAAGGAGAATTTTTGGATTATATTCGTGAAAATAATATTTTAACACAAAAGATAGAATACAAAGAATACGATTTAACAAAAGAAGAAAAGCAAAAAGTATTATCAAGTTTTAAAATAAAATAATAAAAATAATTTAAAGTTAAAATTTGTTAATTTAATAAAAAATGTTAAAATATTTTGGGTTAGAAAAATGTTATTATGAGGTTGGTGAATTATATGACGATTATGATAAATCATGTGAAGAAACAATTTTAGAAACATTCTATTATGAAAAAGATGCTATCAAGTATATTATAGAATCATATATAAATGACTTGCTTGAAGATAATAATTTTTCTAATACTGAATGTAAATATTATTATAGAAAAAAATATAAAAATATGTATTCTAAATGGTCAAGTTATAATATAAATCAATTACAAAATTACTGTAAAATAAATAATATAGAAAAAATAAATAAATATTTATATGATTATAATGTATATAAAAATGAATAATTTTATTTTTTCTTCGTTAGTTTATTATCTTTCATTACAAAGATGCAGTACATATAATGATTTTTCTATTCATGGGTTATGGCCAGATTATATCAATGGTGGTTATCCACAATTTTGCACAAACCAACAATTTAATTTATCTACGATTGAACCTATTTTGGATGACTTGAATAAACATTGATGATTGAATTACCTAATTATAATGTTTATACTAATTATAATGTTTATACTAATTAATAGTTTATAGTTTTTCTTATTAAAATGTAAAAATAAAATTTATTTTTAAAATGTATAGTATGAATATTGAGTTAAAAAACATTTCAAATTTTAATAATATAGTAGATTATTTATTTATATTAAATGGTGCTATTATTACAGATATTATTCTTATTTTATTACTCGCATTTGGATTTATGAAATCCAAAATGTTAAGAGTATGGTATAAAGAATACAATATAAGTGCGGTTATTGTGGATGTATTGTTTACATTTATAGGTATTATTTTAACTAGAAAACTATACCCATATATTTTTGGAAACAAGTTTTCATTATTTTATTTTATAATTTTAGCAGTAATTATTCAGTTTGTACATGATATATTATTTTATATATTTTTTACAAATGTACCATATGGTTATAATAGAATGATTGATGGATTTAAAGATTATGCAAAAGAAACTGGATATAAGGCTATTATACTAGATAGCTTTATGATAATTTCTACATCTTTTGTAGCATCATTTTTAGCATCACAAACTATCAATTTTAATATAATATTTCTTATTATAACTTTATATGTAATACAGTATTTGATATATACATAATACATACAACGTAATTTTACGCAATTATTCGCCCAATAGGTCTAGATATCATTGTAATAAATTGTCCTATAAATACAATAACTACAGCAATGTAAAAATTATAATGATTAACAACAATTGATATAAGCTTTTTATAAAAAAGCTTGCCCAGAATACCATAAACAATCAGCAAATAATATATAATTTATTTTCATCTAAAATATATATTATTATTATTTTTAAGTTACTTTAATATGAAAATAAAATGATTTTTAAGTTACTTTAATATGAAAATAAAATGATTTTTAAGTTACTTTAATATGAAAATAAAATGATTTTTAAGTTACTTTAATATGAAAATAAAATGTGACTTAAAAAAATCACGTGACTTAAAAATAAAATTGAAAAATTCTCTATTTTTGTTAAAAATAAAATGTCTATAAAAACAACAAATAATTTTGATTATATATGGGATGAAATAGATCAAATTAAAAATAATAATGTAGAACAAAATAATTCAGCAAAATATATAACTTGTTGTACAAATTGTGAAAGTACAAATATAAAAACATATAAAGATATTATTTGCGGAGATTGTGGTTTAGTATTATCTGAAAATAGAATTTCGGACAATATTATATTTTCAGGAGAATGTAATGATACTAACAAGTTTAACAATATATCAATTAAATCTAATAGATTATCTAAAATTAAAGAATGGTATACCTGGACAAATGATGAAAAAAATACTTATAAATTAAAAGAGTATATCAAATCATTATGTGAACGTTTACAAATAATAGAATCAATAGTATCTACTATTATTGACAAATCTATAATTGTTATGGATTGTGTTAAGAAAAACGATGGTACAAAGAGAGGTAGAGTAAAAGATGGTATTATTATCACTTGTATTCATCATATATCAAAGTTTACTTCTACTCCTTATTGTTATATTGATTTATCTAATAAAATAGATTTGGATATAAAATATGTAACAAAAGCTGAAAAGTCTATATCAGAATTAGTAAATATGAATATATTAGATTTTAAAGAATTTAAAGAAATGAAAAAAATAAATCCATACGATTACATTCTTTCTACTATTAAAAAAAATAATATTAAAGTATCAAATTATACCCTTAAAAAAGCAAAAACATTAATAGAAATTTGCGAAGACAATGATATTTTACAAGATCACACTCCTTTAGCTATTGGATGTTGTTGTTTTTATTATATTTTAAAAAGTCATGAAAATATTAATATCGATTTGAAAATGTTTTCTAATATTTATAATATTTCAATTGTAACTATTGTAAAAACGTATAATAAATTACTTTTACATAAAAATAACATAGATAAATTATTATAAACTTTTTTGATGATTTATAGAAGTAGTTCGTCAAGAAATTTCATTTGTTTTATTTAATAAATATAATATGGGATTTTATTATAGCGATGATGGTAGATTTGTAACTGATACATTAGATTTTCCACCCCAAACTTATTTAACGCAAAAAGGTATAATTGATACTGAAAATTGTATAAAAATACAAAAATGGTGGAGAAATTATATTTTTAGAAAAAAATAAAACAATACATTAGAATTTCCACAAAAATAAACTTTCTTTTAAAACTTATTATTTTTGATAAAACTTTTTTTTTTAAAAGTTTAATCAAATTTTACAGTATAACTAACATTTTGTTTAGAGACACTTCTCGAAGCAGAAATGCTTAATGGTTGACGTTTTTTACAACTATCTGACTCGCTACTTTTACTAGTAGTTTCTTTATTCGCCTTTTTTATTTTTAATGAATTTTTCATATCTTGCTCGATAATACTTAGATTATTTTTAACAAATGACAAAATATCATTTTCAAAACACCATCTAAAAAAACAAAGTTGTCCACAAGATGTTTCAATGTAATCATTTTCATTGTAATAAAAAATGATCTTATTCTTACGACAAAAAGGATCAAATTGACGTTTGCTGAAGGACTTTAATTGTAATTTATAATTTTGATATACATCAAAAGATCCTTTTTTTGAAAAAATAATAGTTCTATGTTTTTTAGAATAATTTGTAATAAACCAATCTAAAATACGTAGAGAAACAACACTATTTTGATCAATGATATTTTTAATTTGTTCAATATAAAGTTCATTTGTATAAAATTCAGTTAATGATTTCATTAATAAACTTAATTTTGTGTCTACATCAAATTCTGTTTGTGTAGATGTATCATCTTCCTTTTTTATATTTGTTTTTACTGATATTGTTTTACTAATTGCTAATGTCATTTAATCATTATAAAAACTATTTTTTTAAATTAAAAACGCACTTTATTAAAACAATTAATTAAAACAATTAATTAAAATAAATTTAATAAGTAATTAATATATGTATAAATATGCCGTAGTTCATTGGTATAATTATAGAAAAGAATTACATGCAGGATTTTTAAAAAGTTTTCATGATTTTGAAGAAGCTAACAAATATGCATACGAGTTAGCTAAAAAAGATATAATTGAATACAATGATAATGGTAATGGTAATGGTAATGGTAATGGTAATGGTAATGGTAATGTAATTACAGAAGATGAAATAACAGATATTAATGGTCCAGGAAAATATGGAAGTCCTTATAAGAATAAGTCAATAGTAGGATATGGTGGAAGATATTCAACAGGATATTGTACATCATTTTATTGTGTAGTAGAATGGTTTGAAGGAGTTACAAATGAGTGGAATGATTTTGAAGATGATGAATATTGGATGGAAAAATATGGTGATCAATGGTATCCTAAATATTAAAAAAACTACCGTAAGAAGCCTTGTCGTATATCAACAGTGTTGGTAAAGGTACCTTATATATTTTAATTATTTTACTTAAAAAAAAAATTGAATTTATAAAAATTATATGTTTAAATCATACAAAACAGTAAAACAAACAAACAATTAAAATGTCAATTATTAAAGCAGTCAATCTTGATTTGAACAAAGTTTCATTTAGCGACGTAAAAACCGACAATCATGGAAGAAAAATGGTATATGTAAATTACAATGGCGGAAAGATTATGGTTCAAACACCAAAAATGTATGTACCAAATGGTATTAAAAGATGGAGAAAAAAGGATGCTGTAGATAATAAAGATGATTCTTTTGAAATGGAATTATCTTTTGGTGGAGAAGATAAAGAAGACAAGAATTCTATTGAAATCAAGGAATTTCATAATAGATTGGAAAAGTTTGATTCTTTGGTAAAAAATGCGATTATGTCAAAGAGCAAGGAATGGTTGGGTAAGCCAAAAGTTTCAATGGAAACTATTGAAGATGCTTATTATGCACCTTCTGTAAGAATTCCAACTGATAAAGATGGTAACGTGTTGGATTATCCATCAAGAGTTCGTGCAAAACTTGATAGAGAGCGTGATGGAGATTCTGATAATTTTACTGGTAGATTTTTGAGTAACAAAAGATTCAAGACTCCAGTTTTAATGTTTGATGAATCAAAGAATCAAATTGATATGAACGAATCAAACTTTGAAATGGTAGTTCCAAAGGGTAGTCAAGTTATCTGTGTACTAGAACTTGTCTATCTTAGTATTACAACAAAGGTTTCTGCAAAATGGAAACTTGTTCAAGCAAAGGTTTATAAAAATCAACAAAGTATCACTGGTTATGCAATGCTTGATGAAGAAGTTGAAGAAACAGAAGAACTAGAATCAGAAAATGAAGATGATCTTGTTAAAGAAACTCAAAAATTAAATGTATCAGAAGAAGAAGTTGAAGAAGTTGAAGAAGTTGAAGAAGTTGAAGAAGCAGAAGAACTAGAAGACGATGTAGTTGAAGAAAGTGATGAACAAGAAGAAGAACAAGAAGTTATTCTTGAAAAAGTTGTAACACCATCTGTTACAAAACCTAAAGGAAGAGTAAAAAGAGGAGTTGTTGCTTAACTTTTTTAAGAAAAAAGTTACCAAAAAATATATAAAATATTAAAAAATAAAAATACTTAGTTATTAAAAAATGATTTAAAAATAAAAGTACTTAGTTATTAAAAAGTCCTAAACATGACTTTAAACTATTTAAAAACCCGGTTCATATAGTGGTTAATATGCGGATCTTATAATTTTTAAGTACGTCCGTCACACAAGTTCGATTCTTGTACCAGGTAAAAAGTCCTAAATATGACATTAAACTATTTAAAAACCCGGTTCATATAGTGGTTAATATGCGGATCTTATAATTTTTAAGTACGTCCGTCACACAAGTTCGATTCTTGTACCGGGTAAAAAGTCCTAAACATTTATTTGGTATTATAAATTATAATACCAAATAAAAATAAAATGTAATAAATGCAAAGAAATGTACTCGTAAGCTAAATAGAGAGAAATGATATTATAAATAATAAAAAAATTTTTAAAGATACTAATGGTAATTTCTGAAATTCAATTTTATGGGATACCTTGCCGTATATTGACAGCGTCAGTAGAGGTGACTGGTGTATCAAAATAATTCATAAAACAAAATATAAACATGTATGTGCCGATATAAAAACAATTTAACTATAATTAAATAATTGAATAAAATAGATATTGATATTTATTTTATTTCAAGATAACAAAGGTAATAAAAATGTCTGATTCTATTGGGATGGAATTTTCAAAAGGTCAAAAGGCAGAATGTATAAAATACTGTGAAACCAATAATCTTTCTTTTTTCCAACGAGATCTTAATAGTTCTTCTTCTAAAATTTTTATAGCAGATTCGTATAGAAATATTTGGCATAAAATTCAAAGTTTAACTCCAAATAAGTCACATTATTATGAATCGTGGAGTGCACATCAACCAATGAAATTATATATAGATTACGATAAAAAAACAGATAAACACAATGATATTGATGATAACGGAGTACTAAAAAATAGAATTAATAGATTAGATGAGGAAATCAAACATAAAACAGATATTATTAATATTATTAACACTATAAAAGAAATGTTACCAGATATAAAGGGTGTATATATATTAAAATCATATCCAGATATTGAAAAAAAAAGTTATCATATAATTTTTGACGGGATACATTTTACAAAAGCTAAAAGTATTCAGGTTTATTTAGAAGAACAATTAAAACATAAATTTCGTGATCTTTTTGATAGTAAAATCATTGATACAAAAGTGTATGCTCCTATTTGTTTTAGAACATTATTATCTACAAAATGTGGTCAAAACCGTCCTTTATATTTATTAGACACCGATGCTTTTTTAAAAGAATTACAAGAAACTATTATACCACCTGAACAAACGACTTATGAACATTTTTTAAAGACATGTATTACAAACATTGAACCAGACAGTATACTTTTTAATTATAAATCAGAGCGTAAAAAGGACAATTCAAAAAAGGTTCATTTAATGAATAATGATGAAGATATTTATTCAGATAAAGAAGTTGTAAGAAAATATTTAGATATTCTTGATCCAGAAAGATGGTCAGATAGAAGTAAATGGTTAAATATTGGTTATATTTTATCTTCAATAAATAGAGAGTATATAGATTTATGGTACTATTTTAGTTCAAAGTGGGAAAATTATAACGAAACAGATGCAAATACAGCATGGGATTCATTTCAAAATAGCGAATATATATATACCATTAATAATTTAATTTATTTAGCAAAATTAGATAATCCGGAAGAATTTAACGAATTATCAAAAGAGATACCTAATCATGATATCAAATTTTTACGTCCTTTTGACAATATTCTAAGTAAATTAATTTATAGATTATATGGTGAAAATTTTGTTTGTAGTTCACCAGAGAAAAACGAGTGGTATTATTTCAATGGAATTAGATGGAAAAAAGAAAATAAAAGTTATAATCTTCGTGTTTTAACAATTAATGAAGTATTTACTAAAATAGAAAAATATAGACGTCAATTAATACGAGAAAGTGCAAGTGAAGAAATTATAAAAAATTATCATAACATTTTACAACGTTTAGGAAGTGGATTAAAACTAAATTGTTTAGAACTTGAATTTTATAATCCTAATTTTAATAAAATTATTGACCAAGATAAAGATCTTTTAGGTTTTGATAATGGAGTATATGATTTAAATATTATGGAATTTCGTAAGGGGAGAAGTTCCGATTATATTTCTTTATCAACAGGTTATGAATATATTGAATATTCTAAAAATGATCCTTTATATATTGAATTAATGGATCTTGTTTGTAAAATATTACCAGAGCCTGATGTACGTGATTTTACATTGAAAAGTTTAGCTAGTTGTTTAGATGGTCATAATAGGGATGAAAATTTTTATGTATGGAGTGGTAAAAATGCATCTGGTGGTAACGGAAAAAGTACTATTATGGATCTTCATTTAAAATCTTTAGGAGATTACGCTTGTATTAGTCCAGTTTCATTAATAACAGGTAAAAGAGAAAATGCTAGTAGTGCAAATAGTGCTTTAGCAAGTATTCGTAATAAAAGATGTGTTATTATGCAGGAACCTGCGGCAACAGATCAAATACAAGTGGATATTATGAAAAGTTTAACAGGAGGTGACCGTATTTCTACAAGGGAATTAAATAGTTCACAAATTGAGTTTAAACCAATGGCTAAATTATTTTTAGCTACTAATAAACAGCCTGGATTATCTGATACAGATGGTGGAACAATTAGAAGGTTAAAAATAACAGAATTTGTTTCACGCTTTGTAGAAAATCCAGATCCTGAAAATATGAAAAAAGGGATTTACGAGTTTAAAATTGATAAAGAATTAAAATCGAAATTAGAAAATTATCATTGTATTTTTATGAATATCTTATTAGAATATTATAAACTTTATCGTAGAGATAGTTTAAAACCTCCACAATCTGTTATACGTGTTACTAAAAAATTTGAAATGGATAACAATATTATAAAACAATTTATAGATGAAAATATTGTTCAAGGAACATTAAAGGATTTTATTACAAAAGATGAATTAAAAGAAATATTTATTAAAGAATATGGTTTAAGAAATCATTTTAAAAAATTATCAAGTTTTATTACACAATTAGAAAACTCATTGTGTTGCGAAATGAAAATGGATCCTAAAAAACGTATTCTTAAATTAAACGGTTATTATGTAAAAGGTCCACATATAGAAGACGAAATAGAAGACGAAATATAAATACGTTAATTAATAAAAAATATATATATTATGTATTTTACTAAGCGAATTATAAATTATAATATTGTGTAATAATTTTCTAAATGTAAGAAGCCACTTCTAATAGTAATAGCTTAACCATCATATATATATCATCTATATATCAACAGATTTTCCAGCTGCCATATAATATCTACTATCAGTTGTAGCTAATTTATCTCTAAAAACTAGATTTTGACCATCAGCTCCTTCTGCAACAATGCACCATCTTGGCCCTATACAAATCTCTGAATTTGTATTAGTTAATTTTATATTTCCTGAAATATTTGCATTACCTGTAACATCAACACCACTTCTAGTCCATTTTAAAGTATCAACTGCTGTTTCTCCTCGAGCATTTCCAGAAACTCTTAATTTACCACCACCATATCCATACAATGATGGACCATCCATATCATCTGCAAATGCTAAACCATGATATTGATCTCTAATTGTCAATGCTTTTCCTGATGGGATACCTATATTACCTGAAATATTTGCATCACCTGTAACATCAATACCACCTGCTTCGAATTTAGTTACTGCTTTACCATTTCTATAAATTGTAAATGGACGATCTCCATCTGCCCAAATACCTTTATTTGTAGGATCTCCTCCAAAAAATACATCGCCATCGGGTTGTTGAGCTTGAAACCAACTCCATTTGTTTCCATCTGGAATATTTTTAATATGTGGTGAAGTTGTACTTTCATAAGCATTTACATGTTTAGCTCCAAAGTTATTTGGAACCCAAACACTTCCATCAGGTTCAAATTTAGTTTGTGTGCCCCAATTCCAATCAGCTTTATCATCCTTACGTGGTGCAAGATAAAGAGTTTTGCGCCCATCATCAGGTGTATGTAAAATCCAAGAATTATCACCATCCATAATTATGTTATTAGATGCTTTAACATCACCTGTAACATCAATACCTGATCTAGTCCATTTTAAAGTATCAACTGGTGTTTCTCCTCGAGCATTTCCAGCAACACGTAATTTACCACCACCATATCCATATAATGCTGGTCCATCCATGTCATCTGCAAATGCTAAACCATGATATTGATCTCTAATTGTCAATGCTTTTCCTGATGGGATACCTACACCTCCATCAACTATTGTATCACCACGAATATAATTCTTTTGGTCATCTTTCCAATCAAAGTGAGTCCATCTACCATCACGTCTTTTAACATTAAGACCTGTCCAATCATCGTGTGGTTCTCCAGCAGCAACAATATTACCTTGAATATTTACATTCCCACTTCCACCCCATTCTTTTCCAACAATCAAACCTTTCTTGTTTAATACATACAATTCATCTTCACTTGTAACATGCATTCTACCTTTACCAGCTTCTGCATTGGCTTTAATAGTTAAACCATTATCATTATTATTAACACTAAACTTTCCAGCTGCTAATGTACCTGCAATATTTGTATTACCTGCAATATTAACAGATCCATCAGGTTCAAATTTGGTTTGTGTACCCCAATTCCAATCAGATTTATCATCCTTAAGTGGTGCAAGATAAAGAGTTTTACGTCCATCATCAGGTGTATGTAAAATCCAAGAATTATCACCATCCATAATTACGTTACCAGATGCATTAACCTCGCCATTAAATTTAGTATTACCATTAACTCTTAAACCACCTTTAGCATTAATATTAACACCACCTGTAAAATCATTATCGTAATTTACAGTAAGAGCTGATCCTCCGTCACGAACTAAAGCACGAGCAGAACCAACTGGGCCTCTTTCTGGTGCAGCATTACTACCAAGAACAAAGTCGACTGCACCTTCATAATTACCCATAGGACCCATAGGACCTACAGGACCTACAGGACCCACTAAACCTGGAATACCATCTATACCAGCTGGACCAGTTAAACCAATTGGTCCTTGTAGACCTTGTGGACCTTGTGGACCCACTAAACCTTGAATACCATCAAGACCAGCAGGACCAGTTAAACCAATTGGACCTTGTTGACCTTGTGGACCTTGTGAACCCATAGGACCCATAGGACCCAAAGGTCCGGTAGGACCAGCAGGAATTTCTCTCTTGATTTCAACTTTTAGAGTATTAGATACATTCTTTAAATATTTATCAACATCTTCTTTTTGTTCAGCTTTTATAGTATCAGATGCATTCTTTAAATATCTATTAACATCTTCTTTTTGATTAAATAAATATCTATCAACATCTTCCTTTTGTACATATTTTTTATCTATATTAGATGTTAAATCTAAATAATATCTATTAAAATCATCCTTGTATAAATATTTTTTGATATCTGTATCATACTCTTTTTTTTTAAGATAATTCTTAATATCTGTATCATATACTGTTTTTTTAAGAAAATCTTCAATAACAGTTTTAGCACTATCAGTTTTATCACTAACAGTTTTTTTACTTGACATTATATTTTATAATATTATAAAATATTTTTATTTTTATTAAAAATATTTTAATTTACATTAGACAAGTTATATATCTATATCTATATTTTTATCTATATCTATATTTGTATTTGTATCTATATCTATATCTTCTGTATCTATATCTGTATCTATATTTGTATCTTCTGTATCTGTATTAGAATAAAATTCATTTAAATTGTCTTTAATATTAAAGTTATTGGAATTATTATAGTTAGACTGTGATGCATCTTTAATATTAAATACAACTCCGTCTAATTTATTATAATAATAATCATTATTTATAAGGCATTTGTTTTCTTCTAATTCCAATTCTGAATGATCTAATTCGTTCATTTTTTTATTAAACATATCAATTTCATATTTTTTAGAAATACTTTTACTGGTACTACGTGTACTACGTGTACTACTAGTCGGAAAAGTATCATTTGATTTATGTAATTGTGTTGAAAATTGTATTTTACTTCCATAATCAGTTTCTATTAATGGAAATGTATTTTGATTATTTCTATTTAATAATGGTTCATTATACTCGTTTTTAAAAATTTTTCTATAATAATAATTATAATTTTTTACAATATATCCTTTACATTTAGTATATAAAGATTTTCTTTCATTTTCTTGCAAATACTGTGCTTCTAAATCAATTTGAGGAGATGGATTTATATATTTATAAACATGTGAAATACCAGTTATTAATTTACCACAAAATTTGACAAAATTGTATATATAATTAAAGAATGTTGTGTACTTATAAAGTACAAATAATACTGTAAATAAATACCATAATGTATTCATAATAGTATTAAATAAATATAAATCAAACATAATATAATAGTAGTATAATAGTAGTATAGAAAAAAAAACGAATTTAAAATTAAAATTTATTTTGTTTAATAAGAATAATTAACTTATATTAATGTTATGTCAAAAAAAGATAAAAATGAAAAAGAATATTTTAACGTTTCATTGAAAGAAAATAAAAAAGAAAAAATTACAATAGATGAAAGAAATTACTATAGCGATTCATCTTTAAGTGAAGAATATATATATTTAAAAGACGAATTATTATCTAGTTATAATAAAATAGCTTATGATACAAATAATACAAATACCTTTACTGACGCTGTCAATATACGGCAAGGTACCTTTACTGACGCTGTCAATATACGGCAAGGTACCTTTACTGACGCTGTCAATATACGGCAAGGTACCTTTACTGACGGTACTACTAAAAACTTTCAAAATCAATTAAAGACTCCTGGTTTATTAGGAAATAAAAAATATAAAAATATATATTGTGTAAATTGTGGAGAAAAGGGTCATGTTGTTAAAGATTGTTCTGGTCCTATTACTAGTTTTGGTATTATTGCTTTTAAAATAATAAACAATGAAAAAGAAGAGCTGTATGATAAAAATAGTAAATTACAAGATATAATTACAACTGAAAAAAACAACTTGTATATTCCTAAAAATATTTATCCAAAAACAAAATTTTTAATGATACAAAGAAAAGATACAATGGGATTTACAGATTTTGTAAGGGGAAAATATCCAGAAAATGAAAAAGAATGCTCTAAAACATTACCTATTTTTTTAAATGAAATGACGACAAAAGAAAAGAATAATTTATTAACAAAATCATTTGATGAAATATGGGGAGAATTATGGGTAAATCATGATTCAAAATGTTTTAAAAACGAATATGATTTAGCTTATAAAAAATTTAAAAAATTAAATATTAAAGAACTTATTACAAAATCATTATCTTCATTTGATTATGCTGAATTAGGTTTTCCTAAAGGTAGACGTAATATGAAAGAAACAAATATAGCATGTGCTGAAAGAGAATTTTTTGAAGAGACTGGTTATGATAAATCTTGTTATGATTTCATAAAAAATTATCCGACTATTCACGAAGAATTTCGTGGTACAAATGGTATAAAATACAGACATATTTACTATTTAGTTAAAATGAAGGAGGGTATACCACCACCTAGAATAGACTATAAAAATAAAATTCAAACAGGAGAAGTACAGAATATAGGATGGCTTACATATGATGAATGTATTTCTGTAATTAGACCATATGATGTAGCTAAAAAGCGTGTTATTAAAAAGGTATATCGTGATTTATTAGAGATGAAAAATAATTTTATCTGTTCTAATTTTTATTATACTAGCAAGAAACATTTTCATAAAACACCATTTTCACATATAAAGACAAATTTTTCTAAAAATTTCCATCCTAATTCTTTATAATTAATAAAAAAGTAATGGAAAAATCAATAATACGAAAATGTGAAATAAAATATAAATAAAATTAAAATTATACATATCTGGTAAACTTATTATTATATAGTACAATATAATATTTTGTAAAGATATTTCAAAAAATGCTAAAAAACACCCTATTATAAATATAAATAAAGAAATTGGTGTTATATATAAATTATAAATTTGTAATATTGAAACTGTTGCTATATAACTAGCTTTTACCATTTTATCTACATATAAATTAGAAAGTGCTTTTGTTATTATTAAAGGATGTGAATTTGATACATTTAAAGAATTTGATGTATCTGTAGATGTTTGATAAGCTAATCTTGGCGTAGTAGTATAAGTTGTAATTAATTTTTTCGAAACTAGATTTTGTATACAATAATCTATATGATTATCAATGTTTTTATCTAAAAAGGTAACTAATTTTTTAGCTCCTTTTTTAGAAAGAACATATGCATGAGCTCCAAGTGCAACTTTAGGTTTGGATATATATTTATTAATCTTTTCAAATGTAGGATAAGACATTTGTAAAATATCAAATATTATGGTAAAAAAATTTATTTTAGGAGTTCCTCCAAAAGATCCTAAATATAATATATCGTAATCACCAGGGGTATTTTTTAAAGCACGTTCAAAACGTTTAGTGAATTTTTTTTTTAAAACAACATCATCTTCAAATACAATACAATAATCTTTATTAGATTTAAGAAATGTTTTCCAAGTTTTTAAATGTGATAAAGCACACCCTATAGAACCACGTGGTCCATATTCAGAATAAAAATGTGAAATGTGATTTTTTATATATTTATTACCAACTATTTTTCCATTTATACCTTTTATCCAAATAGTTTCTATACCTTGCGATTTTAAATATTTTTGTTTTTCTATAGGTTCTTTTAAACTAATAATATAATTCATCTTGCTTTAATCAATCAAAATTTATATCAATAATGAACAAATTCCTTTCGTTTTAGTAAATTATTGCGTCAAAAAAAGACTTATTTTTTATTTTAAAATAATATTTATGTTTAGTAGATTATCGAATTCTACAATAATATGTGTAATATTAGGTTTAATGGTATTTTATTATTATAATAAATTTCAAGATTCAGAAATGGAATATCTATCTTTACATAAAAAATTTGATCAAGTCTATACGGAAAATCAAAAAATAAAAACCAGATTAAAGGACCTTCAATATTATAAAAATGATGTTTCGAAAACTTTTAAAATTTTAGATAAAGAATTAGAACAGATAAGTGACCATATTAATAAACAAAATCCTGTACTAGTAGAAAATGAATCTCTATATCAAAACCAAAATAGAGAAGAACTACAAATGGAAAATGTACAAACACATACCTTGCCGTATAGTACGGTAGAAAGTAATGTACAAGGAAATCCTCCAATTAGAGAACCACTTAGAAGAAATACAATAAATCCTATGAGAACCATACGTCGAACAGTTACAACACCTATTGGACCTATTTCTACAATTTATACTTTACCAATACAACAAGGTATGCTAGGACAATTAGGTGATCATTCTTTCCAAAGAGATTCTATAAATCCGATTGTTATAACACCAGATATATTAACTTCATTATTTAGTACTATGAATCCAACAAATACTTCTAACGATACCTTTACCAACGGTGTTGATACACAACAAGGTACCTTTACCAACGGTGTTGATATACGACAAGGTAACACAAATGAAAATGAAAATATAGAAAGTCAAAGTATATCAGCATCTAGAACAAATAGTGAGTTGAATAAAAAAAAGGAAGAAAACAATAAAGAAACCAACGAAGAAACAAAGGAAGAAAATAATAAAGAAAATGTAAGCGTACTATCTAACGATGTTTTTATTACAGATAATATTCAAAATTCATTAAATGAAGAAGGTAATTTATACGATGTTAATTATTTATCTTCTAATGAAAATTATGAGCAATATTTGTTATAATAATATATTTATTCGAAATATTTTTTTATTTAATAAAGATATATTATAAAAATGAAACATGCAATGGCTGACGGACGTCAATTTACATCATACGAACCATCGTGTTCTTTTCACGATTATATACGTAATAAATATGCACCAACTTTAAATAACAATGACTTTAGAACTTTTTTACAAAAAAATGCTGAAAAGTTACAAACTGATTTTGCGGATTGTTCAAAAACAGCAGATTGTAAATTTTGTCCAGTATGTAAATCAGCTTTAGATTACAAACCACCAAATAACATATAATTATATTGTTTATTATTTTTTTATTGATTATAAGTAAGAGATGACAAAATATTTATTATTAGTAGCAATAATATTATGTGTTTATTTTATAATAACTTCTTATTCAATTTATAAAGAAACATTATATATAGAATCAAACATTGATAATAATAAATATTTAATAAGAAGTGGCAATGGAAGATCATCTGAATATTTAAAAAGTTCTGCAAATATTCTTGCTGAAATAAATAAAAGAATTCTAAAGTTAATTATACATTTAGATACAAATTATGGTAATGACAGTGACAAGAGAATTTTTATAAAAAAATTTAAAGATAATTATACATCAGAAGTATTATCTGAAGCAGCAATAGATAAAAGATATACTACATATACAATAGATAAACAAGAAATGCATATTTGTTTAAGAACAAGGGACGAAAGTGAAAAATTATACGATATCAACTTGTTAATGTATGTTGTTTTACATGAATTGGCTCATTTTTGTAATTATGATGAAAATGGATATCCAATACAAGGACATGGGGCTGAATTTAAATTTATATTTAGATTTCTAATACTTGAATCTATTAAAATAGGTATATACAAATACGTGGATTATTATGGAAATCCAGAACCTTATTGTGGTATAATGTTAACATCATCTATATTATCCAAACAACAATACGAAACATTTTTTGATGAAAAAAAATGAAAAAAATAAATAATTAATCTATTATTAATGCAACATTTACTTGATAATAATAGTAGTATTTACAGTACCTTTACTGAAGGTAATAATAAACGTCAAAGTACATTTAGTGAAGGTGACGACAAACGACAAAGTACATTTAGTGAAGGTGACGACAAACGACAAAGTACATTTAGTGAAGGTGATGTCAAACGTCAAAGTACATTTATTGTAGATTACATAAAAGAAAAAGACATAAAAGATAAAGATATAAAAGATAAAGATATAAAAGATAAAGATATAAAAGATAAAGATATTGTAAAAAAATTAGTAAACAAACATGAAAAAAGAATTAATAATGAAAATCATAAAGATAAAGCTAATTTAATATGTGAAATTTGCAAGGATCATTCAAAGAAAAATTATATTATATTGTCATGTAATCACATTTTTCATATTTGTTGTTTAACACAATCTCATTATAAAACTTATATAGAAGATGATTTTTTTGAAAATTGTAAATGTACAATTTGCAATCAAAAATTAGAATTAGAACAAATAATGTATTTGCATAGTACTTTTATGACTAATACAAAAAATTTATTAGCAAATCATCAATATTCTATTGAAAATTTAGAAGGACAATTACAAGTATTAAAAATAGAATTAAGAACATTATATGATTATAGACATAAATTAGAAAAAGAAAGAGAAAAATCTAAAAGAATAATGTGTATATTAAATACTATGTTGTAATTTTTATGTTGTAATTTTTATGTTGTAATTTTTATATTGTAATTAATTAATTTTAATTAAAAAATTTTGATAAAAACCCTTTTTGTCGCGTTGATGTTTCTGATGTTAAAAAAATTTCTGTATTTAAAATAGTTATATAATGTTGAAAATTTTCTAATAATCTTGTTTGTGATAAAATAATTTTTTTCATTTCACTTTTCAAGTTGTGTTTTTTATTTTCATCAATATATGTATAAATAAATTTATTATCCGTACTAAATGATTCTGTTTTATTTAGTTCAGTCAATTCATATTGATATACTTTATAGTTATCATTATTTTTATTTGTTTCTAAAAAATAATCTTTTTTATATTGTACATATTCTTTATAATCCACTAATTCTTGTTTTATTAGTTTATCAAAATCTACATTAATAAATTTTTGTTTAAAATCAATATCCATATATATAAATAGATAAAAAAAAAGATATCTACAAACACATGTATTTGACGTATATAGAGCGTTTTTGGCGTATATAGAGCGTTTTTGGCGTATATAGAGCGTTTTTGGCGTATATAGAGCGTTTTTGGCGTTTTATCTATTTTAATATTTTAATATGATAAAATAGATAAAAAATAAATGTATTTATTAATAGATTATCGAGAAAAAGATTTTATCAAAAAGTTGGAAGATTTTACATTTATAGAAAATGATGTATTGAAAACGATTACAATAAATAATAATACGATACACTTTAAAATAACAAATTTAATAGTTGGAGATTTTATTATAAAAGGTTCATTAGAAGATGATAATTCTATATATGTTGCCATTGAAAGAAAAAATATACAAGATTTGCATAATAGTATTAAAGACAGTCGTTTTAGAGAACAAAAAAATAGATTATTAGAGTCAATCGGGGATCCTTTTAAAATATGTTATTTAATAGAAGGTAATACAATAAAGATGCCAAAAAATATTTTAAACGGAGCTTTATTAAATCTTGTTTTTAAACATAAATATAAATTAATACAAAGTGTAGACAAATTAGATTCATTTGATAAAATTATAACATTATATAAAAAATTTTCATCAAATGAATTTGAAACAAGTGAATGTGTAAAAAATGTTCAAATGGTTAAAAAAAGTGATAATGTTAAAAATAATAAATTTTTACACCAATTATGTCTTATTAATGGCGTGTCTGATAAAATAGGAATCATTATTATAGATTGGTTAGAAAAGGAACATGAAATAAATACTATAAAATTACTTATTGACTTGTATAATAGTATAGATGATATAACTAAAAAGGAATTGTTGTTTTCTGATATTAAATTGTCTTCTAAAAAAGTTGGAAAAGCATTATCTAAAAAAATATATGAATATTTTTGTATATAACATATTGTTTATTATTTGCCGATATAATTTTGATAATATAAATTATTTAAGAATTCTATTATTGTCTTTTAGGAATGTTTCTATTATTTTTGCATAATCTACTTTTTGTAGTTTCTTTTTATCCTTTAAATCTAATTTTTCTTTAATTTTATCCCATACTTTATCATCTGGATCTAAAAATTGTGTAATTTGTATTAAATCTTCTACCTTATAAGATGTTGCTGCTTTACCAGTCATTTCTTCTCTTGCATCTTTTTTATCATCTTTTATTTCGCGTTCATCTACTATTCTAAATACATCATCCTTGCTACCATATTTATGTTCCCACGTATCTATTTTAGGAATCTTACTTTTTCTATAAGTACCATAAATTTTAAATGTTTTTTGAATATTTTCATTATATTCTATATCAGCAAGTGTCATAAGATTTGTTGTATCTTTATTTACCTTTATAATTTTTTGTTCTTTTATTTTTTTATCATCTATAGATTTTTTATCAAATATTTTTTTAACAAAATCGTTTAATGTATATTTATTTTTCTCTATTGAAAAGTCTAATATTTTAGAATACAATGAACTATCGATATCTATATCAAAACTATTAAAAATATAATATGGACCTTTATTAATAATAAATCCACCTCTATTATATTTATCTACAAAATACATTTTTTCTCCAACAATACTATTTAAAGCCGTATAAATAGCTTCTAAATTAATAACTGGTTCAAAGGAATGTATTATTGAAATAATATCATCTAAACTCCAAATAAAATCTTTTTTAAATAATTCTGCAATTTTATTTATTATAAATTTAATATCGTAATGATCAAAAAATGAAACGTGTAAATTATAAGTTGACTTGTCATTATCAACTATTGTTTCGCTCGGTAAGACATCACATTTATATTCACATTCTGTATAGTCGCATTCTGCTGATCCATTAATTCCATTTTGAATAATATTTCTTGATTTATTCAAAAAACAATCAAAACTAGATATTTTTAAAAGACGTTCGACTACTTTATTACTTTTATCTTTTTCTTCGCATAAAATGTATTTTTCTTTATCTATTGAAAAGGTATCTTTATAAACAGACGCGTATTTGTATATTTCAACATTTCTTTCTTCTGGTTTTAATAAATGATGAGAATAGTTTCTAACAGCTCTTCCTATAATTTGATTAATACTACTCATATTCCACGATGGTTCTAATATATGTACTTGCCTTACTTCTTTTAATGTAATTCCTTCTGATATCATAGGTGATCCTATTATAATCTTTATTAATTTACCATCCTTATTTTCTGGACTATTAAAAATACGTTTATACCTTTCTCTTTCATTAATAGAAGTTTTTCCATCAAATACTATAAATGATTTATATTCTCTTTTACTTGGATATTCGTAATATTTATTTTCAAGTAATAAAAGTTTAATTAATGAAGTTCCTCCAAAATCAACATAATTCGAATAAATAAATATTTTACCTTCTTTGTCTTTTTTATTTATATTTTCCATCAATTTAAATAATTTTGAAGAATATTTATCGAGATCTTTTGTCAAAATAGTTGTTTTATATTTTGATTGTGTTAAAAATTTTTGAAATCCAGCTTTACCATAACTTTCTTCTGGATATACTATAGTAGAAGCATCACTACTATTTTTATATAACGAATTTGTTTTTGAAATAATTTCTTCTTCTTCGAATAAATATTCTTCTTGTTGAATATTAGATATAGAATTTGATAAATCAATTTGAGTAAATGTTTTATTATCATTATTTAATGCTTCATTATAAATAGAGTATTGATATTCAGACATTTCACAAAAAACAACAGTAAATGAACTATCATTATACAATGGATCACCCATCATTATAGTTCTAGGATTTGTTTGAACGTTTGTTTTTAAATACGATATTTTTCCAACAATAGATTTTTTGATTGCATTTAACCCAGCGTCAGTAATACGTATAATCCCACCTTTTAATCCATTTTTATAAAGATTTTTACTAGATTCTTTTATTAAAAATGAATTTCCTGAATTATCTTTTTCAAATAATTTTTTGCGAATTGGCAACTGCAATTCTATTTTTTTTACATTTAATAAATTTGATAATTCAAATATAGATGATGGATTATCTGTCATTGGGGTAGCTGTTAATAGAATTAAACGACAATTGTAAGAATTTGATAAAACCTGTATTAAAGCCTCGTATGCATCATTTCCAAAAATATTATGGGCTTCGTCTACAATAATAATTGTATTATTTAAAGATGAAATCTTGTCACGAGTTATTTTTCTTTTAACATTTCCTTTAGAATCCTTTTGTAATTTTTTAGTAGATTGTCCAAATTCATCTTTTTCATATATTTTAGATCCTAATACTCTATTAACAAAAGTACCATAAGTAGAAAATTGATAATTTTCAGAAATAAGACTTCTTGCTCTTTTCATAATATCTTTATTATTTTCTTCTGCAATATTTTTAGCTAATCTTGACCCTTCTACTTTTTTTAATTCTGTCTCGTCTATATATTCTTCATCTGTACATTTACTTAATAATTCATCTATAAAATTATTTTGAATATTTTTATTTTTAACTAGAACAAAAATTTTTTTACCCATATTACTGATATATTCTTTAAATCCTTCCGCTATTGTAATAGATGCGCACGTCTTTCCCACACCCAAACCATAATAAAGTAGTATATTTTCATACGGTGTTACTTTTGATATATAATTTCTAATTAATATTTGAGTTGGTTCCTGATACATAAAATTTCTCTTTTTATCTGAACTATTATTCAAAATTTCCTCTTTATATAATATATTACTAACATCTTCTTTATAATAAGTATTAGACATCTTACTATAAAGAGTAGAAAAAAAATAAGTAGAAAAAAAATAAACTAAAGATGCGATCATCTGCATTTATGACAATATTATTTTTATTGATGTTATACATTAAGTTTAGTCGGAATCGTCAGGCAATTCTAGTTCTCTACATTTTTGATTTTTATATTCAATATCTGCTTTACTATACTGTATTTTTTCTGTTTTTTGAAGATAATCAATAATTTCTTGACAATCACATATATCAGAAGCTTTTTTACATTCTTTTGTAAGCTTGAAAATATCTACATTATATTTTTCTACAAGTAATTTTACTATGTCAAAAAATCCAAACTTAGATGCATACATAAGTGCTGTGTAGCCTTTTTTATTAGAAACATTATGATTTCTTGGAGCCTGATATTTTAATATATTATAAATTAAAATTTTATTTTTAGATTTTAACGCTTTCATTAAAAGTGTGTCGCCATTGTCAAAAATATGGTCTATATTCCCATTAGTTTCAGGATACCTGTTTAGCAAAACTTTTTTAATTTTAGTTAATTCATTAATCAACATTTATTAATTTTTTGATGAGTTTATATTTCAATTTTTTAAGCGTCATAATAACTTTTTTTGATTAAACTTTTTTTGATTAAACTTTTTTTAAAAAAGTTTAAGTTTAATTTAAATTAGATGATCTAAAAGACGATTCTGGATAAGGTATTGATAATAAATCTTCTGAAATATTTAGTGTGTTTTTAATATTACCTCCACCTCCTATATTACTATTTACACTTATAATATCTTTATCTGTAATTTTTGAGTTATAAAATATGAAATTTGTTAAATAAAGAACTGCTGGCACAAATAATATATATAAAAAGTGACTTTTAGATTTCTGTTTTTTATCTTTTAAAATATCTCTTTTATAAATTCTTAAAAAAACATAAAATACACAAGTTATTATAGCGACAAATATATTAAAATTCATATTTATGTTACGAATATAATATATTTTAAATATATTCGCATAAAATAAAAATTTAAATAAAAATATACTATATACTAACAGTAGAAGTAAAAAGCATGAATGAGAATATTTCTATAAAAAAAAACTTGGAAGAAAAATTATATGACATACTAACAAAAGGTTTGTATAAATACATAAAACGTATTTATAAAAAAAAAAAAGAAGAATACGAAAATGATATTTTAGTATATAAAAATTTTCAAAAAAAATTATATAAAATAGCAAAATGGTCCAATGATACAATAACTACAGAATACTCTAATTTTCTATCTTGGTGTAAAAGACATTATGATATAGATGAACAAAAAATGGAGTTAATGTTGAAAAATATTATATTATTATCTACACAAATCATGATTAATAGATCTAAAATTTATACTGAAAATTTTTTATCAACATATGAATTTCCATTAATGAAAACAATGTATTATAAATGTTTAAAAAAAATAGCACGAATTTTTTATGAAAATCCAAAGTCTATTTATGACATCTCATTATATACATTAAAAGAAAATTTACAACCTCTTTTTTATAATATTATTCCTATTAAAAAAATTACTGATTATTTAGAAATCAAAAGAGATTCTGTTATAGTAGAAAAGAAAGTTATTGAATACAATTTTAATAAAGATGATACAGATGATACAGATGATACAGATGATACAGATGATAAAGACGATAAACACGGTATAATACAATACGATCATGATAATAAAAAAGATTTTTGTGAAAATTTAAAATACATTTGTTCTGAAGACTTTAACGAAAATATAGAAAATATAGAAAATACTAATAAAAATCAAAGTAATGAAAATAAAGATGAAGATGACAATGACAATGACAATATTAAACATATAAGGATACCTAAATTAAATAAAATGTATTTAAAAAAGAAAACTGATAATATAGATGAACATTTTTTTGATTAACTTAACTTGGACGAATACCTGGTCCACTAGACGTATTTAATCCTCTTTTTAAATTTGCATTAATACCCCTTGCTCTACCTATAATAGTTTGCTGTATAGTTTTATTGATTACTTTACTCTTATTTTCTTCATTTGCATTATTATTCTTTTCTTTTAAATCTTCGATTGTTTGTTTTAAATTTACTATTTCATTATCTTTTTCTAAAGTAATATTTTTAATATCTTTTATATATTCTGACATTTGATTTTTTAATATATCTAATTCTTTTTGTAAATTAATTTTTAACGTTTTTTCTAATCCTAATTCTTTTTCAATTTTAGAAAGTATTTCGATTTTTGTATTTAATTCTTTATCTTTTGTTTGATAATTATTATCCAATATTTGATAACTTTGACGCATTTCTAAATATTTATTAGAAAAAGTTTGTTTGTCATTTAAATAAGTTTGTACATTAGATTTCATTTGATCAAAATCATTTTTATTAGTATCTATTTCTTTTTCTAAAGAAAATATAATATCTTCTCTTTCTTTTATTTTTAAAGTTAATTCATTTATTATTTCGATTTCTTTTATATTACTATTTACATTATTATTATTTGTATGTTCTAATCTGGAAATATGAGACGATTTTTCTTGTAATTGTAATTGTAATGTAGATATAGTCTTTTTAAATAAATTTAATTTCATTTCTTGCTCCTTTTGTATACATTTATAACGTTCTATTTCACTTTCGATTTCTTCTATTCTTTTTTGCATCTTGTTATTAGTTAAACTTTTTGGAGTTGAGTTTATCTTTTGTAAAAATTCAACGTTTTCTTCAACGTTTTCTTTAACATTTTCTTTAACATTTTCTTCAATGATATCTTTAACCTTTTCTTCAATGATATCTTTAACCTTTTCTTCAACCTTTTCTTCAACCTTTTCTTTAACATTTTCTTCAAGCTTTTCTTCAAGCTTTTCTTCAACCTTTTCTTCAACCTTTTCTTCTATATTTTTAGACATTAATTTGGAAAAAAAATTAGCTGATTGATTTGCATCAGCAGTTATATTTGTTTCACTCATTTTATAATAACAAATAAAATAAATCTTGTATTATAACAAAATAAATAAATATAGGATTAATAATAAACTTGCAATTTTCAAGAACTACACATCATACATGCTTCTGGATTTTCTCTACTACAAGCTAATACAAGTTCTTCTTCTTCTTTTTTGAGTGCTTCTCCCTTTTTTTGTTTTTCTTTAATACGTTTTTCTAATTCTGGATCAATTGAAAATTTACCAGCACTTGCACTACTTTTACTTCTTAAATAATACATTCCACTTTTAAGGTTTGATTTCCATGCATAAAAATGCATAGATGTAAGACGTTTATAATTTGGATTTGCCATGAACAAATTCATACTTTGCATTTGATCTACAAAAACTCCACGATCACTGCATTGTTCAATTACACTTTTCATACTAATTTCCCATACTGTTTTATATAAAGCTTTTAGATCATCTGGAATTTCATCAATATTTTGTATACTACCATTATTAGCAATAATAGTATCTTTTAAATTTTTATTCCAAAGACCTAATTTTACAAGATCTTCTACAAGATATTTATTAACTACGATATATTCTCCAGAAAGAACTCTTCTTTTAAAAATACAAGAATCTACAGGTTCAAAGCATTCTGAATTACCCATGATTTGAGCAGTACTAGCAGTAGGCATTAATGCTAACAACATACTATTTCTTGTACCATGTTGAACAAGTTCCTCTTTTAATGATTTCCAATCCCAACGACCTGATAAATAATTGTCTAAATCAATACCATCAAATTCAGCAGCTAAATCAAATTGTAATTTACCTTCACTAAAAGGACTTCCTTTAAAAGAAGAATAAGCACCATCCTTTTTAGCTAATTCAATCGATCCTTTAAGACAACCATAGTAAATTGTTTCAAATATTTCTTTGTTCAACTTTTTAGCTTCTTCTGATTCAAATGGTAAACGCATTTTTACATAAACATCAACTAAACCTTGAACACCAACACCTATAGGACGATGGTTCATATTACTAGTTTTTGTTTCAGTAACAGGATAATAATTATTATCAATAACTTTATTCATTGGTTGAATAATATATTCTGAAACTTGTTTTAAATATTCAAAATCAAAATATGGTTTACCAGCTTCATCGTATTTTACAAATTTAGGCAATGCAATTGAACACAAATTACAAACAGCATATTCCTTATTGTCTGAATACAAACTTATTTCTATGCAAAGATTCGAAGATTTTATAGTACCCAAGTTTTTTTGATTGCATTTTTTATTAACAGCATCCTTATATCCAATATAAGGAGTTCCAGTTTCAATTTGAGAATCTAAAATACGTGTCCAAACTTCTTGAGCTTTAACAACACGTTTGTAACGTTTTTGTTCAACATAACTCCAATAAAGTTTTTCAAAATCATCTCCGTATATATCTGATAATCCTGGACATTCATCTGGACACATAAGGTACCAGTCACCATCCTTTTCTACTTGTTTCATAAACAAGTCAGATATCCACATTGCATAAAAAAGATCTCTTGCACGAACATCTTCATGTCCTTGATTTTTCTTTAAATCTAAAAATTCTAAAATATCAGAATGATGTGGTTCAAGATAAATTGCAAAACTTCCCTTACGCTTACCACCCTGATTAATATATTTAGCAACTTCATTATAGACTTTAACCATTGGTATTAGACCATCACTTGGTCCATTTGTACCACGAATCAAACTTCCCTTTGCACGGATATTTGAAACATGTAAACCTATACCACCAGCTAATTTTGAAATTTTAGCACAATCTGTAATTGTTTTAAAAATACCCTCTAAAGAATCTTCAGTACCTAATAAAAAACAACTACTGTACTGATTTAATACTGTACCACCATTAAACATAGTAGGACTAGCATGTGTATAATAATGTTGTGATATAAGATTATATGTTTTAATAGCTGATTCAATATCATCTTTATGAATTCCTATAGCAACTCTCATGTAAAGATGTTGTGGTCTTTCTATAACTTGCATTTTACCAGTTTTTTTGTCTTTTATTTTTTGAAGATAACTTTTTTCAAGTGTTTTATAACCAAAATAATCAAAAAGATAATCTCTATTATAATCAATTGCAAAATTTATAGTATTTTTATGTTTTCTAACAATTTCAATAATATCATCTGCCAAAATTGGTGCATGTTTATTTAAACTATCTGTATTATTATATAATCTCTCCATTACTTCACTAAAACATTCAATTGTACTTTTATGAGTATTACTAATAACAATTCTAGAAGCTAATTTTTGATATTCTGGATTTTCAGTCATAGCTATTGCAATTCTCGCAGCTTCTTCATCCAATTCACATGAAGTAACGCCATCATAAATACTTGACACGACACGTTGAGCAATAACATCTGGATCAATACTTGTCAAAACTCCTAAAGTTCGGTCATTACATAACTTTTTCAAACGATAAATAATTTTATCAAAAGATAATTGTTCTAAATTTCCATCCCTTTTTTGAATCTTCATTATATATATTTCCTAAAGAAATTAAATTTAGTTTTTTTTATACAGGCTAAAAAGATTTAAAGTTATAAAAATATATTTAAATTAATGACAACTACGATATCTGATATTAGTAAAGATGAAATAATAGAAGAAACTATTGAAGTAGAAGATGATAAATGTAAACATATTTTACAAAAACTTGATTTAATCAATTTTAATAATGGTTGGAATGATAATAATGAAAAAATTATTATTTCTATAGGCGAAAACTGTGCATCTTATAAATGGATGCATGACAAATGCGCTATTTATTATAAAATCATTAATAATATAATAAATATTTTATCGATTCTGTTCACAAGTTTCTTAACAGCAGAAACATTTGTAATAGAAAATAATAATGATTTAAGCTTGACAGTCATTAGAAGAGTTATAACATATTCTCTTTCTGTTATTTCTCTTTTACAAAATTTTTTAAATTCTGAAATGTTGTCTATAAAACATATAAACGCATCAAATGAATTTAGTAAATTATATCATGATATTCAACAACAAATGTGTCGTTTTAGAAGAGAAAGAAAAAATGCTACAAAATATGTATCGTATTGTTTAAAATGTTATGATTCTCTTGTAATGAATAATCCAGATATAAATAATTTTGTATTGTATAAATTCAAGAAAATATTTACAAATTTTAATATACCAAGTGTAGAAGACCGTTTTAATAGAATAGAAATCATTACAGAACAAAGCTTTAATAACGAAAATAATAATAATACAAATAATGTAAACAATGTAAATAATACAAATAATGCAAATAATAATACATATATGACAACTTTAAATGATAATATGATAAAAAATGTAACAAATAATTTATCAGATATTCATCAAATGTATAAAATAAATGGTGATATTAGCGATAATGATTTAGAGAAAATAGATTCTCTTGAATTAAAACGTTTAAACGAACATAAAATACGTTATGAATATAATAGATTTTTACAACATTCGGATGAAAATGATTAACGTATATTAATCTGTTGAAATATTATTATTAAAGTTTTTTTTACCAAAACGTTTCATTTTTTTAGCAATTGAACTATACATATCTTTTTTAAATGTTTTAATAATTTCTGATATTAAAGAATTATATTCTGTAGAGTTCCATTGTTTTTTAGTACAAATACCAATTTGTATTTTTTGTAATACTTGATATAAAGATTCTTTATCGAGATTCTTTAATACTCTATTGTTAATTTCTCTATTAATATTATTAAAATGATCTGAATTTTCTAGAAAGATTATCTTATTACTATTACATTCTACAATTTTTATAGAATAAATAATTTTTACAACCTTTTCAGATGAATTATAAACATATCCTTTTTTAATAGCTTTTGTTCTCTTAATTAACTTGAAAGATTGACTATCATCATCTATTTCGTATATAATTTCTTTAAATTGTTTTTTTTCTTGATCAGAAATATTTTGTTTTCTAGTTTTAATATCCTCTTCTATATATTCTTTTATCCATGATCTTATAGATGTCATGTGTTCATCTTGACCATAAAAAATATTTAGGACTTCGTCTTTTTCATTATCTTTTTTTAAAACAATAAACATCTTCTACTTTTTATTATTTGCAAATATATTTTTTTTTTATATATTTAAATTAATATAATGTTTTTAATACATTTTATGTGTATTTTTAATTTTTAATGTTTATTATAATTTTTTTCCTTTTACAATCTTTTTTCTTTTTACTCTTTTTCCTTTTATGTTTATTCTTTTTACTCTTTTTACATTTGCTCTTTTTATGTTTATTCTTTTTACTCTTTTTATGTTTACTTTTTTTATGTTTGCTCTTTTTATGTTTGCTCTTTTTATGTTTGCTCTTTTTATGTTTGCTCTTTTTATGTTTGCTTATTTTATGTTTACTTTTTTTAACTTTTATCAAATTATGTTTTTCTAGATTCAAATTAAAATCACATTCTTTATTATTATTAAAATTAATATTGTATAATTTATTAGGTTTATTTATACCAGTTTGACAAGGTATACGACAAGGTACCTTTGTATCTTTACAACAATTATCATTTTCTTTTTCATATAAACACAAATCATCATACGATTGTTGATAATAATATTGTGGCTGGTGGTGGCATTGTGATTGTGGGTGGTGGCATTGTGATTGGCGGTGTTGGTGGTATTGTGATTGGTGGTGTTGGTGGCATTGTGGTTGGTGGCATTGTGATTGGTGGTGGTGGTGACATTGTGGGTGGCATTTTTTACACATACACCTCTTTAATTTGGGTATAAAAAAACACATGGTTTACATTTTGCTTTATTTATAACACAAATCTTTGGTTTTCCAACATTAACATTTACTAATGGAGTTAGTTGTAAATCTATCTCTACAAAAGATGGTTCACAAGTATCTACTTCTGGTTCTGGTGGACATGGAGGAATAGTTCCTACACAAGGAGGTGGAGGAGGAGGTGGTGGTGGAGGAGGAGGAGGTGGGGGAGGAGGAGTTGGTGGAGTTGGCGGTGGTATTTCTGGTGGTTGTGGTATATTTCCATTTCCGTTATTTTGTTGATTATTTTGATTATTTTGTTGATCCATGTTTATTTATTGTTGTTATACTCTATATAAAGAAATTTGTTTTTTTTAATTATTTTATAAATTGTAAAAAAAATATAGAACGCGTTTATTTTGTATATTTGTATATTTGTATATTTTAGATAAAATGAAAAAAATGAAAAAAAATGAATAATTATGTTTAAAGACAATAAACATAATCTTGTATAATATAAATGTCAAATTTAGTTTATATCCATATTGGAAAAAATGTACCTGATTATTTATATGATAGTATATATCAGTCTATTTTATTACATGAATATAAAGTAAAAATATATATTGTATTGGACGATTCTGAAATATCAACTTTTAATGATAAAGTATCTAAATTTAACTATGAGCTGTATTGTAAAAATGATTTTTATTATAAAACATGTATTCAAGTTGTTCCATTATCTATTTTAGATATACTACTTTCTAAAAATTTACATTTTGAAGAATATAAGCAAACTGTTAGTGATAAATTTTCTGATTTAGCTCAATTTCGAAATGGTTTTTGGATTTCTACAACTGCAAGATTTTATTACATTGGAATTTTAATGAGTCTTTTTTCTTTGGAAAAAGTATTTCATATAGAAAATGATGTAATGTTATATGAAACAATAGATTATTTATATAATTACGTTAAAGATTTTTATCATATAGATAAAATTGATAAAATATGTATGGTAGAAGATTCAACCGATAGAGTCATTCCATCTATTTTATTTTTTCCTAATACTAATTGTATAAATGAATTAATACAATATATAACAGCCACTATCAAGTCATCTACTAAATTTATAAATGACATGAATATTTTAGGAACTTTTCCAAAAAAATATCTTTTATCTATATTTCCAGAACATGTTGAATCAATTGTTTTCGATGGTGCTGCTATGGGTCAATATTTAGGAGGAGTAGATTATAGAAATCTACCAAATGGAGAAACTTCAGAGTTAATAAAATTAAATAATCCAACCAGAGGTTTTATAAATGAAACAGCTGATATAAATTGTAAAGAATATAAATTTTTAAAAACTCGTATATTAGTAGATTCCTTAAATGTTTCTATTAAAGTTCCTATGTTGGCAAAAATAAACATTTTACATCAAATTGCAAATTTACATATACATAGTAAACAACTATATCAATTTTCAAGTTTTTTTGATATAAATTATGATGATATTATTACTGGAGATCGTATTTTAAGCTTATGTGATTTTGTTTTAACTACACCGGATATATATAATTTTCATAAAAACGTAGATAAATTTTCAAAGGATATTATTATAGTAAACGATTTTGATAATGTAAAAATGAATTTATTGAATACTTATTTTGCGGAACATTGTAAAAAAAATAATACAAATATTGTAAAATTGTTTTTATATACACATATTCTTACACCATTTATTAATTCTATTTTTCCATTTTTAAATAGACAATTTAAGTATATACTTTACATTCATAATTCAGATCATTCTTTTACAAATGATTATAAAAAATTAGTAGATTCTGATTTAATTGAAAAAATTTATACACAAAATATAGATACAGACTTAGATACAGACTTGGATACAGATAAAATAACATTATTACCTATTGGTATGGCAAATTCCATGTGGAAACATGGTAATCTATTAGAATTATATAGTACAATGTCACAGATTTATAAAATAAATAAAGTCGATAGTATTTATGTAAATATAAATCCAAATACTTATCCTTATAGAAAAAATATTTTAGATAAAATAATAGAAAAGGGTAGTTTAAAATTAAATACACCAAAACCTTATAAGGAATATTTAATGGAATTATCAAAATACAGATTTTGTTTATGTATACGTGGAAATGGAATAGATACACATAGATTTTGGGAAAGTTTATATTTAGGAGTAATCCCTGTTATTATAAATAATAAAACAACAAAATGTAGTAATTTTATAAGATACTTGCATAAATTAAACATTCCATTTTACGAAATAAAAATTGATAATTTAGATACAGTATTTACAAAATATACAAGTGAATATTTTAACGAATCATTATATAAAAATATTATAAAAAGGACTGGTGAAAGTATTTTTAATATAGATTCTCTAAAACTTGAATATTATAAATACAAAAGAGAATCTATCTAAATCGTATAATATTAAATTATATCAACGTTTAAAAGTTAAACAAAGTTAAACAAAGTTAAACAAAGTTACACAAAGTTAAAATTAAACAAAGTTAAACAAAGTTAAAATTAAACAAAGTTAAAGTAAAAAATAATAATATACTTAAGATTATATTATTATTAAACGATAATCCGTATGATCGTTAGAAAGTAATAATAAAATTATTATTAAAAGTTAATAGTTAGATTATTTGCAATCTAAAATGGAATCTGGATTTGGTCAAAATTTAGAAGGATTTCTTATTAAAGGAAATATATCTTTGGCTCCATCAGCAAATCCTATATTACAAGGAGATGGTTCTATAGAAGGTTCAGGTACATTATATATTGATACAATTAACGAATACAATTCAACAAACGGGGTTACAATACAAGATGTTTCTTTTAATAATGGTAAAGTACTAGTACCATATAATTTACAGAGTGACAATATTACTTCCGCAAGTGTAGTAATAAACGGTGGGGTTTCTATAGGGCATACACAAAATGCAAAAAATACAACATCAGGTGGTGGATTAACGATTGCTGGTGGTGTAGGTATTGGTAAAGATTTACATGTAGGTGGAATTGTAAATGTTAATGGGAACAAGATTAAAAACGTCGCAACTCCTCAAAATGGCACTGATGGTGTAAATAAGGATTACGTAGACTCTGTTGCTGACAGAGTTAGTGGGGATTTCTTAACTGGGCAAGTTATTATAGGAGCATCCGACGGGGATGCTATTAGAGGTTACTCTTTTCTTACAACAGATACAAATACTTTAAATCTTTCAATACCTTTTATACTATCCAATCCTTCACCAACTGCTTTTGTATGTTATGGAGGTATTTCTATTGACAAAAATGTATTTATAGGGGATGGTTTAGATGTTAATAATAAACGTATAAGTAATGTAGCTGTTCCTATTTTAGGAACTGATGCTGTAAATAAAGATTATATACAAGATTTATTTGATAATTTTACTACTGGTAATGTAGTTGGTAATTTTACTTCAGGACAAGTAATTATTGCTGATACATCCGGGAATTCTATAAAGGGTTTTAACAATTTGACTTTTAATAGTTTAGATGGTACAAATGGTACTTTATTATTAGACACATATACAAATTTAGCTATTAATAATACTATAAATGCATCTGGGTTGGGTACAGGTGGTTCTTTAAATCTTTTAGGTGGAGCAAGTTTTGGAAAAGATGTTTATATAGGAGGTGTATTAGATGTTAATTTACAAAATATTAAAAGTGTAGCTGATCCTATCGATGATTATGATGCAGTTAATAAAAAATATGTAGATACTTTATTTGAAGATTGTTGTAGTGGTGGTGGTGGTGGTGGTGGCAGTATTTCTACAAATATTTTTAATTTGACAAATAATATTTTAGTTCCTCAGGATATACCAATTTTTTACTATCCTGATTCGATTCTTGCTTTTACTTCAAGTGTATATGTACAATATAACAATGAAATTGCTGCATTATATACTATTCGTGGTTTACATTGTGGAGACAAATGGGTTATTACTAGTAGTTATATAGGTACTCCAGTAGGTATAAAATTTTTTATAAGAAATAATTCTGGTCAAGGATTATTACAATATACAAATACAAATACGACTGGTTTTGCATCTATTCGTTTTTCAACTAGTTCAAATATAGATAATTCAGCAAGTGGTAATCAGTTAAATATCAATATATCTAATAACATTACTACTTTTACAAATATACCAGTTTTGTCATATGCGAATAGTATAATAGATTCGTTTAAATTAATTTTATTTGTATCAAGTGAAATAGATGATCAATGTGGTATGTTTTTTATAAATTCTGTTTATACAGATAACAATTGGAATTTTAATATTTATAATATTGGTAATATTAGTGGTATTGATTTTAATATAAGTAATAATGGTATAATACAATATAAAAATAGTAATACCTCAAATGATTATATAATAAGAGTAGTACAACATACATTTTTAACATCACAGACTAGAATTACATTAGATGCAAATACTTTACTTGTTACAAATATCAATAGTATAGATTTATCCTTTGAGAATGTTACTAATTTTCAATTATCATTAATAGCAAATGATGCATCTTCAAATAAATCTGCACTTTATGAAATATCTGGAATTTTATCAGGTACTATTTGGAAATTAAATGCTAGATATATTGGAGATGATCTAGGTATTAAATTTTATATTAACACGATAAGTGGTAGTACTGGAGTGTTACAGTATACAAATAAGAATTCTAGTAATGTAACCATTAGATTTATTAAAAACATTCAAAATTTATTTGAACCTTTAAGTGTAACTTTAGGTGGAACTGGAAATTCAAGATTTTCACCATATGCTGTATTAAGAGGAAATGGTACTAATCCAATCATTGGCACTGACGACTTTATTTATCAGGATTATAAATTAACATTAGGAAATAGTTCATCTATCTTATTAAATAATACTACAACAGCTACCAGTTTAACAGATGGTGGAACTTTAACTTCAAATGGGGGTGCTTCTTTTAGAAAGGATGTTTTTATTGGTGGAGAATTAGATGTTAATTTAAAAAACATAAGAAACGTAGCAGATCCTTATTTAGATTATGATGCAGTAAACAAATTATATGTTGATAAAGCAATTAATAATTTGGATTTAAATAATAACAATAATCAAATTGAACAGACATTTACGTTAAATAACAATGTATCTGTTCCAACCGATATACCCAATTTTTATTTTCCAGATTCAATTAAAGCGTTTGTTTCAAATATATATGTAGAGTCTGAAAATATTTCTTCTTTATATACAATTCGTGGTATTAATTGTAATCTAAAATGGATTTTAAATTCTTCTTTAATGGGTTCAAAATGTGGTGTAGAATTTTTTATAAGAAAAGATAATAATATAGGATATATACAATATATAAATAAAAATGCTACTGGAGTTACTTCTATAAAATACACAACAAGTACTAGATTATACACTGATCAAAATACTGAAAATCAAATATATTATACATTATCTTCAAATATAAATATAGCTACTGATATTCCTATTTTAACATTTCAAAATACACTTTTACATTCTGTTAAATTATTTATTTACGTTGCAAGTGAAACTGATAATCGTTATGGATTGGTTTTAGCAAATTGTGTATTAAAAAATAATATATGGGATATAAATACTTATAATATAGGTGATATTGATGGTATTAAATTTAACATTAGGTCAAATGTTTCAAGTAGTATAATACAATATACAAATTATTATAGTAGTAATGATTATACAATTCGTGTTACAAATATTGATATATTAAATGAACAAGTACCACTAGTTTTATTAGCAAATACAATATCACCAACACACATAAATACACCTCTATTAAATATTTCAGTTAATTCATATTATTTTCAGATATCTATTTTTGTAAACTTACCAGATATTTCAAAATCAGCTTTATATGAATTACAAGGAGTTGTTTCTAATAATGAATGGAATATTAATTCAAGATACATAGGTGATTATACTGGTATAAGATTTTATATTACAACTATTGATTCTATTGGTTATATTACATTTACCAATATTAATAATGTAAATGCGTATATTCGTTTTGTAAAAGATGCACCTTTATCTTCACTAAAACCATTAGATGTTAGTAAAGGTGGTACTGGAAGTACTTATTTACATCCTTATACAATTTTAAGAGGAAATGGTTTTGATCCAATAATTGGAACTACAGATTTAATTTATCAAGATAGTAGTTTAATTGTAGGTAATAATTCTAGTATAGTAATAACTAATTCACGTTCTTCTACAAATTTAACAACTGGTTCTACATTTGTTGCATATGGTGGTGTTAGTATTAATAAAGAATTATTTATTGGAAAACAACTTGTTGTTAAAGACGTTGATGTAACTCCTAATAAAGAAGATATTGGAGCAGAACGTTTTTTTAATCCACAAAATAATATATCATCACCTGTTGATATTATTGGATTTTCATTTACAGAATCTATTACAAAATCATTTTCTGCTATAGCATCTGTGAATATAGTTACAGCATTAGATGAATACGATGCTTTATATGAAATTAAAGGATTACGTAAACGTAATGGATGGATTATAGATTATACTTATATTGGAGATGATGTTGGAGTTAATTTCTATATTAAAAATAATGGTCAAATACAATATACAAGTATAAATAATACCGAATGGGTATCTTCAACTATGAAATTTAGGGCATTAACAACATCTAAATAATACTTTTTTAAGAAAAAAGTATGCAAAAAAAAATAAGCTTTTAAGAAAAAAGTATGCAAAAAAAATAAGCTTTTTTAAGTATGCAAAAAAAAAATAAGCTTAGTATGCAAAAAAAAATTGGTTTAAAAATATATTATATTAATTATAAAGAATAAAATGTCTAATAGTGATTATTATAATATACTAGGTGTATTAAAAAATGCATCGGATGATGAAATAAAAAGAGCATATAAAAAATTAGCTTTAAAAAAACATCCTGATAAAAATGGTGGTGACGATACTGAATTTAAAAAAATTAATATAGCATATGAAACTTTATCAGATAAAAATAAGAGACATGCTTATGACAATGGTACAAGTCATTTTGATAATATGAATCAAGAAAATCCATTCAATCATCCATTCTTTAATTTCCATCGAAATCAAAATCAACAAAATACACTTAGAAAAATGAACGATCATTTTTATACTTGCAAGATTTCTTTAAAGGATGTGTTTTTTGGTACAACTAAAAAATTACGTGTTAATAGAACTCGTATTTGTAAATCATGCATTAAAAGTTGTGATGTATGCAATGGAAGTGGAAAAATAACACAACAAATCCAAATGGGACCATTTTCACAAATTATAAATAGATCATGTGACACGTGTAATGGAACTGGAAAAAATAAAAACAATGGAAATATTCATTGTACTAAATGTGAATCAAGTGGTAGTATAAATGAAGAAAATATTTTCGAGATTATTTTAGATCAAGGTGTAGAAACAGGCAAACAAATAGTTTTTGAAGAATGGGGAGAACAGGCATCAAAAGAAAATGAAATATCAGGTTCTTTTATTGTAGTGATTAAAGTAGAAGAAGATCCTATTTTTAAAAGGAATAATTTACATTTACGTTATACAATTGATATAACATTAAAGGAATCTATTATAGGAAAAAATATATCTATACCACATTTTTCGGATGATTTTAACATTGACACTCGAGGATTTGGTATAATAAATCCGGAAAAAGAGTATATTATTTATAATAAAGGTTTACGTGATATAAATAATAAAAATGGAGATTTATACTTGATATTTAAAATAATATATCCAGAAAAAACATTAACAGACGAAGAAATAAAAATTTTAAATGAAATTTTACCTAATTAATAATTTTTAATAATTTTTAATAATTTTTTTTTTAATTTTTAATAATTTTTTTTAAAAAAGTATAGTATATGGAAACATACGTTATCGTAATATTTATAATATTAGTTATTTTAACTTTTGTATTATCAAAAAACAATAGACGATTCATTATTTATAGTATTACTGGATTAAAACGATATTTTGATAACAAAATAAATATTAATTATCATCAGCAAGATAAACATATACAAAATCTTAATACGAATTTAAATATTCTTCGTGATCAAAGTATAACAAAAGATTTTCTAGAATCATATACATTAAAAGATGATCTCGGAATATATGCATTAAAAGATGATCTCGGAATATATGCATTAAAAGATGATCTCGGAATATATGCATTAAAAGATGATCTCGAACCATATGTTGTTAAAGATGATCTTAAAAATGAACTTCAAACATATGTTAAAAAAGAGGATTTGGAAATGTATGTTTCTAAAAAGGATTTTCTTAATGCTGCATTAAATAAATCTCCAAGAAATGAAATTTCTAAACCATTTATTAAAGAAGGAGGTTTAGAAATTGAAAAATATAGAATATTATCTAAAATAATTGATGCAATTACAAGAGACACAGGTATCTCTACAGGTATCTCTACAGACAATAAAGGTATCTCTGTAGACAATAAAGATATCTCTGTAGACAATAAAGGTATCTCTACAGTCAATAAAGGTATCTCTACAGACTTGGTAGATATACGTCAAGGTATAAAAACAAATGACCAAATAGATGAAATAATAAAAGATAAATTAAATGAAAATAGTTTAACAAGTGATAAATTATATGATAGTTATCAACCTAATTGGATGTAAATAATTAAAAGTTTTTTAAATTGTAGAAATATCTGTTTCATTAATTTTATTTAAAACCATTGAAAATTTATCAATTAAATTATTTAAATATCCAATAGTATACTCGTTATCATACATATCTTCATTTGTCATATATGTTTTTATAAAAATTTCCAACATGTCATTCTTTACATTTGATATTTGTAATAATTCATTTATAATAATTCCTAATGAATAAATGTCATTATAAAATGTTAAATTACATTCTCCTCTTGTAATAACAGCATAATCAGCGGGTTTGTATTTTAATGTACCAAATGTTGTACATTTATTATTATTATCACATAAACAGCTTTCACCATAATCTATATATGATAAATCTACAATACCATCTTTATTATATTGAACAAGTATATTACCAGGTTTAACATCATTATGTACTATATTTAAAAGATGTATTATTTTTAATTTATTTAATAATATAAATAAATAATTAGCGATTTGTTTACTTGTAAAAGTATGAGTTTTCATATATGATTGTAAAGATTCTGTTTCATTTTTAAATTGAGTTACTATATAAATATCTTTATCGTCTCTAAATACTTCTATAAAACAAAGATCTATTAAATTTGTATCTTTGCAATTATTTTCTTGTACCTTTTTAAGTGCTAAAATTTCATTTATTAATCTCTCATATGTTTCTTTTTTATCTCCTTTTAAATAAGAAATTCTTTTTACAATATACATTTTTTCAGTCAAGTCATCTCTTTTATAATAAAAATTAACAACACCAAATGCTCCAGATGCTAATTCTCTATCGATCTTTATATAATTATCATTTATATTACCTATAGGTGCTAAACTTTTTAATGTTTCAAATAATTTATCAACTTTTTCTAGTTCAATATCTGCTGAAGTTCTTTTTTCTTTTTTAAATTTACTTAAATCAAACATATCAGTTCTTGGTGTACTCTCTTTATCGGTTTGATTAAGATTCAACTTTAATTTTACAGGGGCACGTTTTAATTTAGGTAATAAATCAGATGATAATTTAGGTGATAATTTAGGTGATACAAGTGTACGTTCTAATTTAGGAGATAATTTAGGTAATGACGAAACACGTTCTAATTTAGAAATTCTACGTTCTATTTCAGATAAATCTACAATTGATTCAGATTTTTCGCCATCAAATCTAGATAAATCTAATTTTAAATTACCTCTTTTCATAATATAATTATAATAAATAAAATAATTATATCAAAATTTAGTATTAAAAAATTTTTGTACGATCTTTACCAATGACAATTGTAAATTTTTTATGAAAAACTGGATTACCATTTTTATTATATAAAATAGGATAATTTTCTAATATATTATTTTCAGATGCTTCCCTTATACCAACTCTATATTTTGGAATTTCTTTATACTGTAAACAATCAAAAGCATTGGTAAAATGTTCCTTTTTTACAATAGAGCAAAATTCTCTTGACATTTTTAATTTTAAATTATAAAAATATTCATTAAAACGATATATATGTGATTCATGTGTCTGATTATATTTAATATTTTCATCTTCTACTTTTGAAATAATTAAATGAATAGTATATACTTCCCCTTCTTCAAACATAAAACAAATATTATCACGAATACTTGTAGGTATAGTATTTCCACGAACTTCAGATGTTGTTTTTACTATAGCATTTTTATCATCCATATCAAAAGAGTCTATTTTACGATTTAAAATTATATATTTTGATTCATCTGTTTTCAATTGATTATTTAAATGTTGATAACTTATTGTATTTTCTAAAGGAAAACAATTATTTTCTATACATTTACTTTCAATATGTATACGTATTTCATCATTGGATTCATCAACTTTTATCATATCTACAATATCATCCTTTAATTCATTTAATAATGTAATGTAATTTATATTAGATTTTAACTCTTCGTCATTATCATATTTCCCATTTATATTATCATTTTTATTTAATTTTATAATTGTTTCTCCTAAAATAACAATACATCCAGAAATAGTTACTCCTAATTCTATTTTAATAACATCACCTTCTTTAATTATATTATATTTATCATTTCCTTTTTCATATCTATAATTCCCAGCACAATCATTTAAAGAAATACTTGTTGGAAATGCTATTCCTTTATTCTTTTCTTTTTTATAAATTTTATTACATTCTTCAACTATTCTATTATCACTATATTTTGCTAATTCATAAACATCTAAATTATCTTCTTCGTATATTTTAGAAAATAATTCTTCCATAATTATACGACACACATTAGAACTATCAATGTATTTTGTAATATCTTTTTCAGAAACTGTAAGCATATATATGGTATTAAATATAAAATTATTATTAATTTAACGTTAATTGTAATCATAATAAACATTCTTTAATTCTAAATTAAATCCACTCTTGGATGATCCATCATTGTTAGTAAGACACCATACATTTCTAAATTCTAATGTTATATTGTCAAAAATATATTCTAATTTAGGTAATGTAAAATAACTTACACTATTATCACTACTTTCACATTGTATATGATATTTGTTTTTACGATTAGGTAAATAAGATCGTATAGTAAAATGCGTTTCTGTTTCTGAAAAAAAACTATAAATTTCTTTATTAAACATTTCACTATGCGTATTTTTTAATCTTTGTAACAAGATAGTATTTATACCTCTTAAAAAATGTAATAAATTTATATTATGATCTTTAGAAAACTGAAATACCAAAAATTTAGGATTTTTAAATACAACTTTTGCTTTATATAGTTTTATTGCTATATTAGGTGTAAAATAATAATTAACACCTCCTTCCTTTTGATGTCGTTTTGTAACTTTTAAAATATCTTCTTTAATCATATCTCTTAATTTATCTAATGTTAAAATTATTGACATTACATTAATTGTTATAATAATTTTTACGTTCTACCACGCAGCTTTATTTTTCGAGCATTTCTCGTGTATCTTTTCTACAAATAGGACAAGTTACCTTTTCATTACATAACCAATTTTGAATGCAGCTTTCATGATAATAATGATTACATTTTAATAATACAACTTTTTTATCATTAGTATAGTCTTCCATGCATATACTACAGTTTGTTGTATTTTCTATTTGTAATAAATCTTTTTTTTCAAATGTATCAAACTGTTCTTTTGTTAAAGTAATTTTTACATCATCCAATTCGTTTAATTCAGTATATGTAAAATCTGAAAATGTAGTATTTACTACATAATTGAATAATGCATTTATTATATGATTATTATTTTCTGAAACTTCTATCGTAGCATTTTCTTGTAATCTTACTGAATTAATATATTCTATATCTATAACATTAGATTGATTATATAAAGGAGCATCTAAAGTTGAAATAAAACTTGACGTTACTATATTTTCAATTCCATTTCTATCTATGTATTCTTCACTATAGTTATTTATATATTCTTCTCTATAGTTATTTATATATTCTTCTCTATAGTTATTTATATATTCTTCATTAAAGTTATCTTGTCGTGTATCGTCATTTACATCGTCATTTACATCGTTATTTACATCGTTATTTACATCGTCATTTATATTACCTATGCCTGTAAGATATCTCCTTATATTTGATATTCTATTAATTATTTGCTGATTTATATGTATAGCTTCATCGTAATCAGATAATCTATTTGTTGTTAAAGGATAATCATTTATAATTTGATCTATGAAATTTTCATATAATTCTTCTAGATGATCCATTATCTATAATATAAAGTATCTTTTAAATTTATTATATATTATTAACTTTTTTTTTTATCTAATTAATATGTTTTTGTAAAATAGATGTATATGTAATACTTGATTCTAATTCTCCTTTTAAAGCTTTTTTAACCGTATCTTTATCGTATTTATATAAATGTTTTAATACCATTTCTTTGTCGTTTTCTTCTTTTTTTAAAAGAGATTCGTATGTATTTTTGACAAATTTTTCTTGTTGAGTTTTAAACGATCCTTTCTGATTTAAGGATTCATTGTTATTAATTTTCTCTTTCTTTATAAAGGATGTAGGTAAAGTTTCTAAATTTCCCTTTATTTTTTTTGTAGGATTTTTAGCAGACAATTTAAAAGATAATTTATAATCACTATAATCGTCTCCCCAATACCCTATTCCTAATTCTTCGAAATCATCACCTGTTATTAATAATCCCTTATATGAACTTACTAAAGCACAATTTGTACTTAATTGTCCAGAATTATACGCATTAAATCCATCTGTTGTAACATGTATTAAACTTTTTTCCTTTATCCTATCTTCATCTATTTCTTGTATCTTTTTATTATATTCAAAAATTTGATTAAATTCTTCTTTTGTAAATTTTTTTTTAGTTAAAGGATTAAAATAATATGGTTTAAACTCTGAATATTCTTCTTTATTTTTTATTCTTTTATAACTTTCTTTACTTTCTTGATCTTCTTTACTTTCTTGATCTTCTTTGTTTTCTTTACTTTTTTTTGATTTAGTTTTAAACTCTTTATTAAATTCTATAATATCTTTTTTACTACTTACTTTTATATCTTTTTTATCTTTTGTAGTATTTTCTTTTTTTCTATTAATTTGAAGATCATGTGAATTTGTTCGTCTATTTTTAATATATTCAAATGATTCAACTAATATTTTAAAATAGCATTCATACTTTTCTTTTTTTTTTTGATCTATATATTTATCAGGATGGTATTTTTTTACCTTTTTACGAAATATTTTTGAAATAAAATCTATAGTATCATCTTTTGTAACTCCTAAAATAAAATAAGGATCGTATTGTTTATTATTTATTGTAATAATATCCATTAAAAATAACTAGTATTTTTTTTTCAAGTAATTAACTTGCAGTATTCTAAACTATACCATTTATTTAAGCCAATATATTCAAAAATCGTATGAAATAAAAATCCAGATATAAAAATAATATAAATTGTAGTGATTTGTTTACCAAGTATATCTTTTAAAATAATAAAAAGTAAAACTAATAAAATACCAACAACACTAGCTTCTATTAATATAATCTGTGGTTTTTTTATAGACATTTTATATAATATACATTTAAATAAAAAATACAAAATAATTAGTTTAAATACATTAAACTAATTATTTTTTTACATTTGTTTTATACTTGTTTTACATTTGTTTTAATGTATTCTTCAAATACATTTTTAAAATCTTTATGAAAATAAAAATATTCTACACAAATATCTTTTCTTACCTTTTCATTTTCTTTATCATCAATTTCATTTTCTTTATCATAAATTTCATTTTCTTTATTATCATCAATTTCATTTTCTTTATCATCAATTTCATTTTCTTTATCATCAATTTCATTTTCTTTATCATCAATTTCATTTTCTTTATCATCAATTTCATTTTCTTTATCATCAATTTCATTTTCTTTATTTTCCTTTAAAATTTTACGTTTTTTAAGAATGTTTCCAATAAACAATTCTTGTGAAAGTACTGGTAAACTATATTTCATATCATCCAAACCCAAATTATTTGTATCATTTTTATTGTGCAAACATTTATATAATAATGTAATTGTGTTACGTTTACATTCAAATTGTCTCCAAATCAAAAAATTCAATGTTTCATAATCTTTATCAAATTCGATTAAATGTGCATCAAATAAGAATTCTAAAAATATATCATTTTTTTCTAATTCTTTTACAAAAAGAATACTTGTATAACTAACAATACTAGTTAATATTTTATTAAAATTTCCATCATACATAGATTCGCCATTTTCATCGTAAAAAAACACAAGATTAATTTCATTATGAAATGTATAAATCATTGTTGGATAAAATCTTAAATATAATTTTTTAGAAACATTTATCAACATTTTATTTATAATTTCCAATAAATCAACTTTATCTTTGATAACATTAATATTATTTATGAAATTTAATAAAGTTCGTGATTTTAATGAAACTATTCGTGGTTTATAACAATGACACTTTTTTCCATTATCTTTTTCAATAATTCTTTTCATACGTTTTTCTAAAGAACTATTATAATTAAATTTATTTACATTCTTATAAAAAAGTCGATTAATAGGTTTATAAAAATTTTGATGAATAGGTTGATAAATAGATTTATATAAACTTTGAAGTATATTAAAAAACATTTTTAATAATTTTATTATTTTTTATTTTTTTCATTTTTTATTTTTTTTTATTTGTATTATTATATGATAGGTCAATTATCATCTTTTTCTCCTGCAGTAGCTTTTGTTAAAGAAAACTTTATTAACAAAGATCCATTTTGGATTTCTGTAAAAAAAGATACATTAATTTTTATTTTAGGAAGAAATACTCTAACTTTTAAAGATAAAAATAATAATGAAAATTCTATTGATATTTCATTTGTTACAACTGATTATAAAGTACCATTTGGTCAAAATTCTTTATCAGGATATATACCAACTTCTCTTTTAACATTTGGTGATCGTCAATTAATTAATGCATTTATACCATCTATACCTCGAATAAGTATATCTAAAAAGGAATTCCTCAAATCGCCTATAAAATTTAAAAAATGGTGGATTAAAAATAAAAAAGACCAACAAAAAGACCAACAAAAAATAAAAAGAAAAAGTACTAAAAAGGAAAAGTCTACAAAAAAGGAAAAGTCTACAAAAAAGGAAAAGTCTACAAAAAAGATAAAAATTAAAGAAGGTGGTGCAAATAAAAAACGCGTTTCTCCTATGAAAAAATCTTATCGTAAAAAGTCATCTAAACGTCTTTCGCGTAAAAAAAAAGCATGTAAAAGAAATAAAATAAGTCGTGTTATGAGAGAATTTAAAATTGGAAAATTAAAAATGAAGAGTGGTAAAGTAGTTGTTAATAGGAAACAAGCTATAGCTATAGCTTTATCTGAATCAGATAAATATTGTTAATAGGCAATAGCAATTAAATTTTTATTATAAAAATTATTATTATTTACCTATAATAATAATGGCAGACTTTTGCACATATATTTTTAAAAGAGGTAAAAAAAGAGGTACTATTTGCAAAGAAACACGGTTTTTAAATCATATTTTTTGTAAAAAACATATATCATCTAATAGAAATAATATAAGTGATACAAATGATACAAATGATACAAATGATACAAATGATAAATGCACCTATAGTTATAAAAATCAAGGTACCTTGCCGTATAGTAAAGATATCTTGCCGTATATTGACAGCGTCAGTAAAGGTACTTCAACTGACTTTATTGATATACTACAAGGTACATCAACTGACACTATAGATAAAAAGAAAGCGTCAACTTCTATGTCTACAAATATTATAGATGAGGAACGCGTTAAGGCAATTCCTATTATTCAAGTTTATAAGAAATTACAAGATGATTCAATAAAAAATAAAATCTTTACTTTACAAACATCAGATCAAAATAAATCTGTTATATATAAACATTATACTAATATGAAAAGAAGTGATCCAAATAGTACAGAATATTACAAGAATCAAATTTTTGTTGATTTAGCTCTTAATTATCCTTGGGATAGAAAATATAATATCAATAATATTATAAAAAATAAAGATATTTCAGAATTTTTAAATTTATTAAAAAGTCGACTAGATAATGAAATATATGGTATGGAAAGTGTTAAAAACGAAATTATGAATGTAGTATGTAAATTCATTACTAATCCAGATAGTAATAGAAATAACATTGCTTTACATGGTCCAGCTGGTGTTGGAAAAAGTAAATTTATAAAAATATTATCAGAAATATTACATATACCATTAAAAACTATTTCATTAGGTGGTGTAAAAGATCCATCATTTTTTTTAGGACACGGTTATGTTTATGTCGAAAGTGGTCCAGGTAAAATATTACAAAACGTATCTGATTCTAATATACAAAATCCGATAATGTACTTTGACGAATTAGATAAAGTAAGCGAAACAGATAATGGAAAAGATATTTTTTCATTTTTATGTTATCTTACAGATCCAACTGAAAATGATCATTTTAGTGATCATTATTTTTACGGAATGCATTTTGATTTATCAAAAGTCTTTTACGTTTTTACTTTTAATGATATTAATAAAATAGATAAAATTCTTTTAGATCGTTTAAATATAATTAAAGTAGATTGTCCAACAGAAGATGAAATCATGACTATTGTCGAAAATCATTGTATACCAGAAATTATTAAAAATATAGGTATTAAAAAAAATATAACATTTGAAAGAGCTAATTTAAAATACATTTTTAATTATTGTAAAAGTTCAATAGATAAAATTGTTACTAGTGGAATAAGGGAATATTATCGTATAATAGAAAAAATACTTTTAGAACTTAATAAAGATATTTTAATAAATATTAACAAGTATGCTGATGATATTATTATTAACAACTCTTTATTTTCTAATCTATTTGAAAAAATAAAACATCAAATTAACTGTTATATACCAAATACATTTATATCTCATATGTATATCTAAACTAAACTTTTTAAAAAAAGTTTAATCAAAAAATTAAACTTTTTGATTAAACTTTGTTATTACTTATTTATTACTTATTTTTTTGGTTACTTTTTTAGTTAATTTTTTGGTTGCTTTTTTTTAAACTTTGTTATTTTTTGGTTACTTTTTTTAAAAAAGTATTAGTCATCTAAAATCATTATTTGATTATAAATATTTTTAAAAGAACCTTCTTCTTTTTCAGAATCTTGTTTAGTAATAGTTCTTTCTGCTAATTTTAATTGAACAATTTTCCAAATACTTCCAACCTTACCATTATAATACCATATCTTTACACATTCTATAATTGTTTTAAAACATTTACCTTTTGATAATATTTCATCAATATTATTTTCAGTAATTTTTATTTTTTGTTTTTTTTCGTCAAAAATAAAACTTTCAAAATTTCCATTTTTATCTCGTGATAATTGAAGACGCATTAACTTAGGATATGATCCATTTTCTCTTAAAAGTGGTGAATAAATAAAATTATCATTGCATTTTTCATTTTTAGAATCAAATAAACTAGTATTTTCTTTAACTAATTTTTCAATAATCTTATCCAATTTTTCAATTCCATTTCTAAAGAAAATAGATGTTTCACTATTTGATTGATTTAAAGAACAATCAACGTTATATTCAGCATAATTAGACCATTCTTTATTTATTGATTTTACACCAAATGGTGTATATAATGTAGAACTGCAAATTTGAATAGGTTCTTTATTATAAAGTAGTTTAATTGCTCTTCCAGATTTTCCAAGTTTTAGGTCACTATCATCCAACTTATCTAAATTTGCAATTGTCATAATTAAATTGATAATATTATCAATTTAATTTAATTCAATTTTTTATTAAGGTAACGTACATCCAAATGTGTTTTCTTTACAAACAGTAATAAAAAGCATATTTGTATCTTTATCCTTTTTTTCTTTATATATACTTGACATTGCTAATGTAATTGGCATTAAAGTATTATCTATTAATAAATAAATTGATTCAGTTGACTTGATATCTTTTATTTTTTTTCTCAATATAGTTAAAAACTGAGCTAATGTAATCTCATTTGTTACTAAAAATTTAGTTTTTGTTAATACAAAATTTTTATTATTTTTATTATTATACGCCCTTACAATAATAGGAATATAACCAGGATATTGTTGATTTATAACTTCAACTTCATTACGTATAATATTTTTCTCATCTTCTGTAAAAGATGTTTTTGTATAATCTATGATAATCTTTTTTTTAATAAAAGATTGTTCCTTTTCTATTTTATCTTCTTCTATTTTATCTTCTTCTATTATCTTGGATATTTTTACATTTTTATCAACATTTAATGACACATTTAATGACATATATATTTACTATAATATATATATTAAAAAAAATAATTAAAAAAACAAATCAGTTATTCTACCTTTTTCTTTGGAAAATGAGCAGACAAATACTTTTGAAGTTTTAAATAAGTATATACTAATGGTGAATTGGCATCGTTAGGATCCTTTGGCTCCATAGCTGGTCCAAAAAGAGTTTTTAATAAAACATCTGGAATAATTTCACGTCTATGTTCTGGATTTTGTAAATCTTTATCCTTAATATAAGTAGTGATATATCTAGTAACATCAGTTCTTGCAATAGGATCAGAATGCTTTACATCATATTGTTCTAAAAATTTATACAATTCATCAGAAACAACTACAGGTGATGCAAATCCTGATGGTTTTCTAGGATTAGATTCGTCTCTAACAACTTTTTTTTTTTTACTTCGCTTTGAGGCATCTTTAACTGCATGTTCATGATCACGTTGCATTTTACGTAATTCTTGAATTTCTCTCTTAATATCATTCATAAGATCTTGCTTTGACTTGATTAAAGTATCAAATCTCATTCTTAAACTTGTAGTTTGTGCATCTGTAGCAGTAACTTCAGTAGAAACAGGAACCTCAGTAACAGTAACATCAGTAACAGGAGCAGCAGTAACAGTAACAGGAACAGTAACAGGAACAGTAACAGGAGCAGTAGCTTCTACAGTTTTTGATTCCGTAGTAACTTTTGCTTTAGTAGTCTTTGTTGTTTTAGCTTTTGGTACAGTTGTTGTTTTGATAGAAGTAGTTACTTTGCTCATTTGTTTTTTTTAATTTTAGTATAGGAATTAAAATATTATTTTTTACGCACTTTTATATAAATTCAAAGGGAAATGTATATAAAATCAATTTTTTTATATAATAAAATATTCTAAAAAATTATTTTTGAAATCTTTTATAAAAATTTTTGATTGCCACATAAATTCTTTATGTATCATATCTAAACAAATCTTGTCAGGGTAATATTCATTTAATTCATTGCTAGAAGTATTGAATATTCTAATAAATTTTTCATATAAATTACGATCTGTATTTTCTAAAATATGTAATAATGATTTTTTGGGTAATACCATTGTTAATTGTTCTAATGGAGTATTTACTTTACTTTTTTGTAAAGTATCAATCTTTAGAATTTCATTTTTGTTACATTTTAATAAATATTTAAATATATCACTAGAAAATGGTATAGCTTTAGATGTATAAAACCATGACCAATTATTATGAATATGATTATAATAATATCCTAAAATCCAATATAATCCATTTAGATAATTTTGACATGCGTCATTGACGTCATTTATACCATAAAAATCATAATATCTTTTTTTATACCCTTCAGTGTTATATTTGATAATATCTTTTTTATAAATGTAAATATCATCATTAACAGTTTCTATATTATAACAATCTTTATATATTTCTTTATCTTTTTTATGTACACTATATACACTATATACTTTGTTATAAAAATATTCTTCTGATTTTGATAATTGATAAAATATATCTTGTAAAAATTGTAAATCAATTGATTCCTTTAAATTATCTCTTTGTAATTCTTTTATATTTACCAAATAACTTTGTTTCTTTGATAATAAATTAAGATAATATTTTAACAATACAGTCATACCATTTTCTTTAATCATTAAAGAAGGTATGTGTTCTAAAAAATCATTTCCTAATAAAAAACACAAGAATATATAATCATATATAAGATTCGTATCATTTTTATTATTAAATGATTCATCCATTTCAGCATATAATTCGTTACATATATTCTTTTTTAATTTAGAAATATCAACATAAGTATAATTTTTCTCAGATAAATTATCTCGTAAAAGAATAATTTTATCTAAATATGGATTCATTAAACTCAACATAATTAAATCAGCATCTAACCCATATATACATACTCTTTTTTCTGGAACTATTTTTTTTATTTCTTTCATCATTTTATGTTCTCCTTCACCACATTCATTTGAATCAGATATATATATATTATAATCATCTTTTACATCATCTTTTAATTTATCTAATGCAATTTTTATAGAATCCATAAATAGAGTTCCTGGTGTTATTTTATTTGAATCCCATTCCAAAGATTTTTCTTTTTCACTTTCTATATTTTTTTTTTCAAGTTTTTTAAAAAAACATGTTTTATATCTTCTTTCTCTTTGTTGTTTCATTTTTGCTCTTGGAGCTACCCCATCAATCATAATATAAACATCCTTTGCTCCAACTATATTGATTATATATCTTGTATAAAGAATACAATTCTTAATAATTTCCTTTTCAAGTTCTTTTTCATTTATATTTTCTTCCCTTTTTAATACATCTTGAGCACAAGGATGAATTAAAGAATTGTAATCTAAAAATAAATACCCAACATTTAATTTTGATATAAAAGTTTTATCGATTATTAAATCATTGTATTTTTTATAAATATTATAAAAATAGTATGGGATTCCCATTTTTATAATAAAGTAATTTGTTTATTATTAAATTTTTTAAATTAAGATATATATTCTTGATATATTAATGCACATTGTTTGTTTTCATCAAAAATAAAACCACGCAAGTGTAATAAGTTTTTATAATAATTTATGTCATCATCTTCTATATCATCTTTTATTTCTAAATCTTCGTCTATGTCATCGGTTTCATTGTCGTTTTCAAAGTCATCTTTCTTTTTTATATTTTTTTTACTATCTATTTCTTCTTCTATTTCATATATATCTAATTCTTCTATCCCTTCTATCCCTTCTATTCCTTCTATCCCTTCTATTTCTTCTACCCCTTCTATTTCTTCTACAGCTTCTTCATCTATATTATCAAGATCATCATTTACTTCATCTAGATCATATTCTCTTTCGTCAAATTCTTTTAACGAAATATCTAAACCATCTCCTTCTGTAACATTATCATTTGTATCTAAAATACAACTTTTTGATTTTCTATTTTGCATTGATTTGATACATGTATAGATTCTACTATGAACAGAATCTTTTTTAAATTTAAAAATATTTTTCAAATAATATTTAACTAACACATCAGGTTGCATTGAATTATCATCTATTTCATAAACAACTACTTTTCTTTTTATCTTGTATATTCTATTTATATTATAATTTATATTAGAAAATTTCTTTACTATAATTGTTTCCATGTAATTTAATTTACGATTTCTTAATGTATTTTGTAAACGTTCTTCAATTAATATCTTATAATACGTAATCAATTCATCTCTTTTTTTATCAAGTTCTTTTATTAAATCTCCATTTTTTTCAATTGATTCAACACATTTTGTGATTTTACTAATTATGTTATTATTTATTGTTAAACAATTAAAAAAATAACCGTTTTCATTTTTTGTAAATGTCACGTAATTAATTTTAAGAATATTTAAGATATGCTTCTTTTCCTTTTTCTTCAACTTATTAATTCTTAAAATAATATCTTTAAGATCCTTCATATTACTATTATATTCATCCTTTTTAATTTTAATTTGCTCTTCTGTTTCTTGATTTATTTCTTGTTCTTCATTTGTCTCTTGTTCTTCATTTATTTCTTGTTCTTCATTTATTTCTTGTTCTTCATTTGTTTCTTGATCTTGTAGAACTAACGCGGTTGACATTTGACATAATTCTTCTATATTATTCATAATATATTTATTTTTTTAAAGAAAAACGTTAATAATACAATTTTTTTTTTTAAACTATTATAAAACAAGTAAAAATGTCAGGTAATATTCACGATACTAATATTAATATAATAAAAAAAGAAGTATATGATTTAATATACGATTTAGAAAATAATAATGATATAATAGGTAAATATAACTATTTAACAAGCACTTCTAAAACATTATATGAATATATAATAAAAAATTATAATAAACAGTTAAATGAATCTTTTATAAATAATTTAGAAATGATGTTAAATGGCATTGAAAAAATACAAAAATCAAGAAATACAGAAAAAGAACAACATGATCAATCAGTTCTTATTGGAGAAAAATTAGCATCACAATATATACCACAACTTAAAAAATAATTTAAAGTGTTGTCAATATATACCACAACTTAAAAAATAATTTAAAGTGTTGTCAATATATACCACAACTTAAAAAATAATTTAAAGTGTTGTCAATATATACCACAACTTAAAAAATAATTTAAAGTGTTGTCAATATATACCACAACTTAAAAAATAATTTAAAGTGTTGTCAATATATACCACAACTTAAAAAATAATTTAAAGTGTTGTCAATATATACCACAACTTAAAAAATAATTTAAAGTTGTATAATTGTATTGATTTAAAGTTATATTGTTATATTAATTTAATAGTTACAATGACTATTAAATTAGTTTTATTTCATTTACAGAATTATCAAAATACTCCTTATTTAGATGAATTAAAATATAAATTAAAATCAAATGGTTATGAAGTGTTAGATGAAGATTTAAATTATGTCATGACATCTGATTTTACAACAAAGGAAATATTAGTTGTAACAAATTATCAAAGATGTTTACAGTTATCTAGGAAATTACAATATAATATTTGTTATATATTTGATTTAATTGATTTTACATTTGATTATATTTATAGTTTTATAAAATATTACGAGAATCCTAATGATGGAGTTATTCAAAAAACTATATTTAAGAAAAATTTAAATATTATTATCGTATTAAATTTGGAAAAAGCTCGATTTAATGTACAAAGAGATAATAATAATCCACTTGTTACTATTTGCAATAAACCATTAATTTCTTGGATTGTCGAAAATATAAAAGTTGATGGAAATTATTATTTTGTTTTACATATGGATCCAGAATACAATGATTACGGATTAGAAAATCTTTTATATTCTCTTGTTCCAGATTGTACTATTGTCAAATCTAAACGTCGTCAAGAAGGACCTGCTTGTTATTTATTAGAAGTAGAAAAATATATAGACAATGATTATCCAATAATTATATCAAGTGATAAACAATGGTTAAAATGGGATTGTGAGAATTATCTTTTTGAATTTTTAATTAAAGATAAAGAATCTATTGCTCATGCAATTACATTTTTAAGTAATGGTTCTCATAAATATAATTATGTTAAAGTAGATGGAACTAACAATATTGTTGACGTTAGACAAAATGTACCTATTAGTTGTTTTGCAACAACTGGTATCTATTTTTGGAAAAGTACAAAAAAATTATTTAATTGTGTTCATAAAATGGTATCTAAAAACAAAAGATTTAAAGGCGAATTTTGTATAGCTCCTATTTTAAATGAATTAATAGAAGAAATTGGAGATACTTCTAAATCAATAAGAGATTTTTACAATGATAAATTAAGTAATATAGAAAAGAAATATATAGATAAAGATATTGAAAAATACCATGATCAAATTCTTGCTGAAATTAATATAGTAGAAATTGAAATGCAAGAAGAATTAAAAAATAATAATAGAATTACTAAAAAAGAATGTCTAGAATTTAAAGAATTAAATGATGCAAATGATGTTTCTAGTTTTACAAATTATTTAATTGAACAAAAAATATTATATAATTAATTATAATTAATTTAGTCTTCTATTTTAAAATCACTTGGTGATAGTTTTTTACCTCCACAAGCTATAATTTTATCATTTGTATAATTTATAACATAATCTAATAATGATTCTTTATCCTTTAAAACTACTTTATAAAATCCTAAAATAGGTTTTGCTAATTGTTCTAAATAACAACTTCTATTATATTTTAAATTATGTTTTTTTGCATAATTTGGATCTTCTCCTAATTCAGATTTTTGTTTTTTTGGATCATCTGTTTCTATATAAATATATGGTATTCTTGAACCAATTTGTACTTCTTCTTTACGTTTTTTTAATTTTTCAGCTAATTGTACATGTACTGGTCTTGTTTTATAAGAAGAAGCTAACATTGCAGATACTATTAAATCATCTATAGATATTTTGTAATTGAAAATATTATCAATGTATTCTAAATAAACTTTTGTACTTGATATAACAGGATCTTCATTTAAATTATTTTCTTTTTCTTTATTTGTGTCCTCTAAAATAGTATCTATTACTTTTTTATAACATTTTTTTACCATTGGACAATAATCACGTCTTGTCAATGCAATACCTTTTGCATCAACACCTTTTAAATCAAAAGGATCTTTTGTATTTTCAAATTTATTTGCTATATATCGCTTTTTTGTTAATAAAATAAATGGATGAAATACTTTTTCAAATTCTAATTCAATAGGTTTTCTATCAAATACATTATTAGTCAAGTTGTCTCCACATATTGTTGCTAATCTAAACGTGTCTTCACGATTCTTTTTAAAATCTTCACGATTATATTTAAACTTCAAGAAGACACTGTCTGTGTTAGAAATTATTATATCTCCAACTCCAGCTCCAAATCTACCAATATTTGTTTCAATATCATACACGTAATCATTATGTTCTATATATTCTATTTTTTTAATTTGATTATTGATTTTTCTTTGTTTTTTATTAGTAATTGTCATACGTAATATTTTCTCTTTGTCAGTTCTTGTATTTAGAGAAATATTATATCCAAGTTTTTTCATTAAATAATATAATCCAGCTGAACCAATATCTCCTTTATTATCAAATCTTGTACAACCAATCGTTTCTTTATCTTTTCTACAACCATCTGCAGCCCAATAACCATCAAAAAAACTTTGAACAATTTCATTATTACTATTTAATATTTCATTAGGAATTTTTTTATATTTATCACTATCATAAAATTTATTTCTAAATTCGTTAACTATATTCTTAGGATTATTTATTGATAATTTATATACTCCAGAAGATTTTAAAGTATCATATATAACTGGAACTGAATTAGGATATTCTTTTTGTAATAATTTTTTTAAATTATTCAAAACATTCATATCTGCATTATTTAATGCCCAACTATATTTTAGTCCAGAAGGACAATTGTATTTATTACAACTACCATCTCCATAAAAAAAACCATAAATAAAAGCTTTATCTTTAGATATTACATCACAAGACTCGTTAAATTCTAATGGATAATCATTTAATAATTTAGTTTCTAAATTACATTCTTTTGGGTTTAATTTATTACATTTTTCATCTAATAAAGAATGATCTTCTGTAACTTTAACATATCCTGTATGAGTTAATATTTTATAAATTTTTTTATCACAACGATGTCTAATAACCTTTTTAATATCTATCCATCCAATGTCACTCCACACTTGATAATCTGTTGTTGAAAATTCTTTTTCTAATCTAATTGTTTTATCAAACATTTTAAATCCTGGATATTCTTGTTTTTTATCTATATCAAAAATACTCTGAATAGTTTCAATATAAACTAAACCATCTTTTTTTAAAAGTAATGGAGTATCACCAGTTACAGAGTCACCATATACAACTTGTATATCTAAATCAACAGGAATTTCAGGATCAAAACAATAAGTTTTATCGGTAACATTAATTGTATATTCTTTTGTATTCCAATTAAATTGTATTCCAATTTCATTATTTGGATAAGTATCTCTTAAAATAGAATATAATAATTCAAGATCATTTATATTTGAAACTTTAAACTTTTCTGAAAGTGATCCTTTTTTCATTATTCTTTATTCTTTAGAAGAAATAAAAGATTCAATTTTTAAACTAATGTAATTGTAAACGTAATTTCGTGTTTCAATTCATAGTATTTCGTTTATTTTCAGTTATTTTAATGTAAAGTATTAAGTATAAAAATAAAATGGCTTCAAATTTTTCACCAATGTATTTTGAACAACCAATTGTCATTTACGATACTACGCAATCGCTTAATTCTACAAGTGGTTCGTTTGTTCTTTATGGTGGTATGAGTATTAATGCAGCATATCAATCTACTGACACTAGTTCTGGTGCATTTGTATTATCTGGTGGTGTTGGAATACAAAAACGATTAAATGTAGGTGGTATTACTCATATTTCTGATACTACTGAAAGCGAAGGTACTAATTCTGGTGCTCTTATTGTAGATGGAGGAGTTGGTATTGCTAAAAATTTACATGTTGGTGCAGATACTTTTATTACAGGAAATTTATATGTAAATGGATTAACTACATCTGTTAATAGCACAACTATTAATGTTGTAGATAACACATTTACTTTAAATAGTGGACCAGCTGGATCTAGAGATGCTGGATTTTTAATTCAACGTTTTCAAGAATCAAGTGATACAGGTGCTGGTGATGTTGTTGGAGGAAATGAACCTGTAGTTTTAGCTGGTAGTTTACAGTCAGGTGGAACTTCTTCAGTTACTTTTGCAACAACTGATGGAGCTTTAAATCCTACTGGATGGTGGATCAAGGTTACATCTGGAGCAACTGTTTATGCTAGAAAAATTTCTTCTTCATCAAATGATGGAACTTTTGTTACAGCAAACTTTTCAGATACCGATTCTTATACTGATCCTCAAGGAGTTTCACAACTAACTCATAATGACGAACCTTTTACTAGTTCTGTATCCTTAGGAGACTCATTTGCTATTTATAATCGTAATTTTGTTGCTCAATTTTATGATGAATCTGCTGACGAATATATTCTTGGGTATATTTCTCATGCACATGATATTCAAACAGCATTACAAAAAACTGATTTACTTAATATAAGATCAAAGGGAGTATATGCAACAAACTCTACTATTACTAATTTACTAGTATCTTCTTTATCAGCTGGAAATATTGGTTTAGATCAAGCTACTATTTTAAGTACTTTTGTTGTTACTGGTACAACTACTCTAGCTAGTTTAATGGTAAGTGGAGGATCTCAAGTAGGAGGTACTTTAACTGTTAGTGGAGCAAGTACTTTAAACAATGGAATTACTGCTGGTTCATTAAACGTTACAGGACAGTCCCTTTTACATGGAGCTGTTACTGCTGGTGCTCTTAATGTAACTGGAGAATCTATTCTTCAACTTGGTGTTAGTGCTGGTTCATTAAACGTTACAGGAGAATCTTGGTTACAAGGTGCTGTTACTGCTGGTGCTCTTAATGTAACCGGGGTGTCTCTTCTTCAACTTGGTGCTAGTGCAGGTTCATTGAACGTTACAGGAGAATCTTGGTTGCAAGGTGCTGTTACTGCTGGTGCTCTTAATGTAACTGGGGTGTCTCTTTTACAACTTGGTGCTAGTGCAGGTTCATTAAACGTTACAGGAGAATCTTGGTTGCAAGGTGCTGTTACGGCTGGTGCTCTTAACGTCACTGGGGTGTCTCTTTTACAACTTGGTGCTAGTGCAGGTTCATTAAACGTTACAGGAGAATCTTGGTTGCAAGGTGCTGTTACGGCTGGTGCTCTTAACGTTACTGGGGTGTCTCTTTTACAACTTGGTGCTAGTGCAGGTTCATTAAACGTTACAGGAGAATCTTGGTTGCAAGGTGCTGTTACGGCTGGTGCTCTTAATGTAACTGGGGTGTCTCTTTTACAACTTGGTGCTAGTGCAGGTTCATTAAACGTTACAGGAGAATCTTGGTTGCAAGGTGCTGTTACAGCTGGTGCTCTTAATGTAACTGGGGTGTCTCTTTTACAACTTGGTGCTAGTGCAGGTTCATTAAATGTAACTGGAGAATCTTGGTTGCAAGGTGCTGTTACGGCTGGTGCTCTTAATGTTACTGGAGAATCTCTTTTACAATTAGGTTTAACTGGAGGATCTCTTAATATTACAGGAGAATCTTGGTTGCAAGGTGCTGTTACGGCTGGTGCTCTTAATGTAACTGGGGTGTCTCTTCTTCAACTTGGTGCTAGTGCAGGTTCATTGAACGTTACAGGAGAATCTACTTTACACGGTGCTGTTACTGCTGGTTCTATTGCTGTTACTGGTGAATCTATATTATCAAGTAATGTAACTATGGGATCTAATGCAGTTGTTGTTGGACCTGCATTCCAAATTCCGTATGGTAATGTTGCTGGTAGACCAGCTCTTCCACAAGATGGTTATATCCGTTATAACACTGAATATTCTTCATTTGAAGGATATGGTCCTGGGGATGCTTGGGGATCTTTGGGTGGAGTTATTGATATTGCTCAAACTACTAAAATCATTGCATCAGCTTCACCAAATGTCACTGATGGTAATCTTTACTTTTACACTGTAGGTACTGAATATATGAGAATTAATAGTTCTGGTAATATTGGTATTCATACTACTGCACCAAATTATACTCTTGATGTAGTCGGAACTTTGGGTGTAACAATTGGTTTAACAGCTGGATCTTTAAATGTTACAGGAGAATCAACTTTGCATGGTGCTGTTACTGCAGGTGCACTATTTGTAACTGGAGCTTCTCTTTTAGTAGGTAACTTTACAGTTAGTGGTGCTTCTACTTTTAACAGTGGTATTACAGCTGGATCCATTAACGTTACAGGTGCATCTATTATGCAAGATAATTTTACTGTTACAACTGGTTCTGTTACTATTTCTACAAATGATTATACACCAATTATTGATAGTACATTTGCAACTGGAGGTTCTATTGTATTTAATACAGTTGATGTTTCACCAAGTATGGGTGATATTTCAAGAGAACGTGTTTTTAATACTGCAAATGATATAAGTTCTGCAGCTGATATTACTGGTTTCGTATTTAACAATCTAGTTGTAAGAGCGTTCGATGCTGTTGTTTCTGTCACTATTTTTGATGGAGCAAGTAATAAATATGCTTATTACAACTTGAAAGGTATTCAAAAGGGAAGTAACTGGGTTATTAATAGCTCTTATGTTGGTGATGTTACAGGATATACCTTTTCTATTACTAATAGTGGACAAGTACAATACACTTCAACAAATATTGCTGGATGGATTGGATCAACTGTTAATTTCAGAGCAGTTACAACAACTATTTAATAGAATCTTGACACTTTTTTTTTTACATTTTTGGTACATTATTAAATTATAATATATTATAGTATATTATAAATATGAAATCAAACATTAATTTTACATTTGTACGTCATGGTTTTGGTTGTCATAATGCTATTTCTGGTTTAATGAAATCTGATATAATTAGTGTACAAGATGCACTATCTTTTTCTGGAAAAAATAAAAGTATTGTAAAACCAATGATTGATCCTGTTTTAACACAAATAGGAGTAGATGCATCTATACATAATGGATGTGTTATGAGTAAAATAATTAAATCAATTGATAAAATACTTAAATCATCTTATGATTTAAATGAAAATGATAATAGTATGAAAATAGATTCTATTCATGTAATAGGATGTTCTCCTTTAATAAGATGTATGGAAACAGCTTATTATATGACTCGTAGTTGGGCAAATCCACCATCTAAAATATATGTTTTCCCTTTTTTACGAGAAATTGATGAAAGTTCTAATAATAAATTTTCTTATCAAAGTAAAATGATAATGGAATCAAAGCCATTTTATGCTATGAAAAGTATAGAAGAACAAAAAAAATATTTAGAAAGATTAGGTATTTTAAATTTTTTTGATTTTAGTTTTGTTGAAATATTTAAAAAGGAAAGAAAAGAACCAGGAGATATATCCAATTTTATAAAATGGTTTGTAACATTTTTTCTTAATGAAAAATATTTATCTGAAACATTAAATATATTTATTGTTACTCATGCGGGTGTATTAAGTGATTTTGTAAATAACGAAGAAGGATTTATAAATAATTCTGGTTTTATTATTAATACAGAATATAATACAGAATATAATACAGAATATAATACAGAATCTAATACAGAATCTAATACAGAATCGAATAGTATAGTTATTAAAAAATATGTATCTTTAAATTCATTCTTACAATATTTTAATTTTTATCAAGATTATAAATCGACAAATCAAAAGGAATATTATTGTCCATCAAATAGATGTGAAGAATTATGTAATATAGCAAAGGGTGAATCTAATATTTCTGAAATTAAACATATTGAAACAAAATGTGATATAAATGAGGTTGTTGATTTACCAAGTTTACTAAAAATATTAAATTTATAAAGAACGTCCAAATTAAGATAAAAATATATAATTTATTAATAAGTAAAATAAGTAGTAATGTCAATACCATTAGCGACAATATTTCATGGAGATGTTACTCTTGAACAAGGAAGTGATGTTACACAATTTGGTTGGGGTGATTTAAATATAAATAGATTTTGCAATGTAAAAGGTACAGATGATAGTATAAATGATACTACAGCTTCACTTGTTGTTGCTGGTGGTACAAGTATTAAAAAAACATTAAATGTTTATGGAAATTTTAATACTTTATATGGAATTACAAATTTAACAGAAACACACATTGACACTACAAACGGGCCATTTACTGTTACTGGAGGAAATAAATGTCAAATTGAAGTAGATGACACGGTTACTATTACTAGTTTAGCTAGTGATTTAAATTTAAATTCTACAATTGGATCTATTAATATTAATTCAGGATCTAATACAAGTTCTGCAATTAGTATTAAAAATATTAATACAAATGGTGGTATTTATATGATATCTGGACAAGCAGGTTCTATTTCAGTAGGATCTGGTTCTGGTGGATTTTCACAAATGACATCAAATGGTAATTTTTTAATTACAGCAAACAATGGTTATGGATCTTTTTTAGTAAATTCACAAGCAAATAATCAAAATTTATCTATTAATTTGAATGGTAATACTGATTCTCAACTATCTATTACTAGTTCTGGTACAAGTACAGCATTAGTTATAAAAACTACAAATACAGCTGGCAATATGATTTTTTCAAATACTGATGGTTTGGGGGAAGGTTTTACTCAATTTTTGGTTGGATCTGGAGGTTTTAATTTAATAACAAACACAGGAGGATCTATTCAATTAACTTCTAAAGGAGCTCCTTCAAGTTTAAATGTAATCTCGAATAATAATAATCAACATTTAACACTAAGTCTTGATGGAAATACAAATTCTTCTTTAATTTTAAAAAGCGATGGTTTTAATGAAGCTATAAAAATTTATACTACATGTTCTACTGGAGATATTTTAATTACACAACCATCTTATTCATATGGTATGATTAGTTTATTTAGTGGTATGGGTGGTATAAAAACAGAAACTCAAGATGGTGGTTCTACTACTATTAAAACAAATGGTGCAACTAGTTTATTTACAAATTCAACTATATCAGATAATCAAGATTTAACAATTAGTGTTACTGGAAATACTAATTCAAAAGTAAATATTGCAAGTTCTGGTACAAGCAATCAAGCTATTAACATCAATGCTCAAAATGGTGGAGTATTTGTAAATGCAAATAATAAAGTACAATTGGAAAGTGCTGATATGATTAATGGTATTCAAATTGCTACAGCGACACCTAATGTACCAGTTTTTATAGGTACATCGGATAGTACTACTACTATTTATGGAAATTTAGATGTTAAAGGTGTAACATCAAGTATAGAATCTACAGTTGTTACTATTAGTGATAATATTATTGTTGTAAACAATGCACCTAGTAGTACAGCTGATGGTGGTCTAGCTATTAAAAGATATCAATCTGCTAATAATACTGGAAGTGGAGATGTAGTAAATGATTTATTTGAGAATACTGGATCTATTCAAAATGGTTCTAATACAACTACAACTATTCATTTTGATTTATTAGCAAGTGATGTTGATAATTATTATGCAGGATGGTGGGTAAAAATTACAGGTGGTACTGGTCAAAATCAAGTAAGAAGAATTCGTAGTTATGTAGGTGCTACTCGTGTAGCCACCATTTATAGTACAGATGATCAAATTGGTATTCTAAATAATCCAACACCAATAGAAGGAATGGATTTTTCAACTATACCAGATTCTTCTTCTATTTATGAATTATATGAATGTCATTTTGTTATGATGATTTGGGACGAATCACTTAATGAATTTTCTTTTGTTTGTAGTAATAGAAATCCATCTGAACATACTTCTATTGCACATTATTCAGATATTCATGCTAATAATATTACAGGAAATGCTTTGACAATTAATAGTATTAACGGTGGTGCTGCAGATATTATTACAACAGTTGTTTTAAATAATAATTCAACAGTACCTATTACTATTACTGATTTCACAAGTACGTATGGTATTTATACTGTTTATGTAAAACCATTAAATAATAGTGATAGTAATAGAGCTCATGCAATTTTCACAATTGGTAGAGTTGATGCAATTAACTTGCCAGGAACAGTTGTTCGATTTATTTCTGCAAAAGGTGTTTATAATGATCAATTAGATATGCAATGGCCAATTAATGAAAAACCACAACTAATGTATAGGCCTAGTCCAAATGGAATTGGAGGTTCAACTACATTTAAAATAAAAATAGTTAGTTTATAATAAATTTAAATATGAAATCAAGTACGATTTAAAAAATTAATTTCATATTATATCTAAATGTCATATTTTACAGAAAGATTATATATGGAAACAAAAGATGCACATACAGCAGTAGATAGACATCCATTTGTTTCCATGATTAGAAAAAATAAATTAGCAGGAGAAATGTATATTAATTTCAATAAAATTTGTATACATGAATTACAACAAGTTTTAAAATTAAAAGATGAAGAATTACAATCTAGATTACATAGAGATATTGATATACCAGATTTTTTTATAACTAGCACATTATCTAGATTATTAATACATTGTAGAAAATATCCTCTAGAATCAGCATATCAATTTTATTTAGGATTATTATTTGGTGGTAATATGTTAAAACGTATGTTACCAGAATACCATGAATTCTTAACTTATAATGATTCAAAAGAACTTGTATCTAATTTTAAAGAATATCTTTGTAATAATGTTAAAAGTCAAGACCAAGATATTTTTATAGATAATGTAAATAAATCATATAAACTAATTAAAATATTATTTGATGAATTGTATGCTAGACTAAATAACAAATTAGATATTAAACATACACCATTAGATGTACAAGATACACGACAGCTTGACGGTGGTCCTAGAAGTTACCCAGACTCGGATGACTTTATTAATTTATCAAGTTAATTACATTTTTTCTTAATTACATTTTTTCTTAATACTTTTTTTCTTAATACTTTTTTTTAAATCTATTTTTAAAAAATATTTATTGAACCAATTTTTAAACCAAAAAGAATGTAATCCTAAGGATAAAACACCTAATATTACAAATAAGATATTATGTCTAACAATCCAAGTTAAATAAATATGATATAATATTCTTGTACAAAAAAATGCAAAACCAAATAGATTATCACAACGTAATTTTTTATTAAAATGACCACTACTTAGGAAAAATGTTGGTAATTCTTCAATCATATATAACAAATAATAACTTATACTATTTTGTTTTATAGATAATAGACTTATAAATATATAAACTATATGATGAGTATATCCTGCTAAATTACACATATTTTTATGATATTTAAAAAATCCTATTACAATATCTGATATAAAATAAGAAATTAATTGCAGTGCACTTAAATGTAAAATTATTGCATCATCGTCAGATAATGATAAAGTATAAGACTCTTCATTAAAATTTGATAAGAAAAATTTATAATTAAAATAACAACTTATTAAGAATAATGTTAACGATGCTTTTATAGAAAGAATATATGCTTTTTGGTTTTTTGTTAAATTTTTATTATCTTTTACTGTTTTTTTATATATTAAAAAATAATCAATGCAAAATAATATAATTATAAATAACGAAGATCCTTTACCAAGTATATTAAAAGTTCCACCAGTATCTATATTAGTTTGTCCAAATGACATTTATAATGTTTATATTAATTTATAGTTTTAAATTAATTTTTATTTATTGACAAAAGGTACAATAATGATTATAACAATAATTACAATAATCAAGGAAATGATACTGTATAAATTATAAAAACAATATCTTACTTCTCTTGTATAATCTTCATTATATGAATTCAAAACTAATGTTATTATACTATCTTTGTATAATTCTGATATAATGTTTTTATAATATAAAACCATTTTAGAACGATTCTTGTTATTATTATCATCCTTTTTATCTTCTATATAATTAATAAAATCTCCTATAGAAATAATATCTTTTAAATTTTTTATTTTTGTTTTACATATTATACAACTAAATTTATTACTATAATTATAATGTCTACAAGCAATAGGATAATTTATCCATTCTAAAATACAAATTTTATGAACTTTTTGCCTACAACAATTCATTTTTATAAAATCTAAATTATTTTGTAATGTATCTAAACATATACAACAATCTACAACTTTATATGTATCTATTGTTGATTCACTATTTACACGTTGCTTTATTTCAATTAATTCTATTTCATCATCTTGCCGTATATCAACATCATTGGTAAAGGTACCTTGCCGTATATTGACAGCGGTATTCATATTTTTACTTTTATTTTTTTTTTTAAAGTTCAATTTTTATATAATATTTTTCAAGTCCTATACATGTTTTTTTTTTATTTTATATAATTATAATGTCAAGTCGAGAATTATATAAAGAATATAACGATAGAAAATACGAGTCAAATGATATTGGAAAGGTTTACTCAACTAATTTTAATGAAAAATTTAGCTTATCCGAGGAACCAAATATTGAATATGAAGGAAAAACTTATTATTTAACAATTTCTTCTAAAAATAGAAATATTACTAATAATCCTTTGGTAAATAATTACGTTGTTTATTTTCCAACTGAATTTAAAAATATATATTCTATAGAATTAATTCAAGCGATAATTCCTGCTAAAAATAATGTTGAAACAGAACCTTATTTATTATTAGACATTGATGAAATTCAAGATGTTGTGGTTTCAAGTGATACAAATATTTCAAAATCGTTTGCTATACTATTACTTGCTCCACCAACTACAAATGGAGGATTTATTCAAATTGATAATAGAATTCATGAAAATACAGTATTAAATTTTACAACTCCTAAAGCGAGTTTATCTAAAATGACTATTTCAATAAGAGATAGTGATGGTAATTTATTTGATTTTGGTGTTAATTCAAATACATTAAATAAGAGCATGCAAAATACATTTATTTTTAAAATTGTAGTTGGAGAAAAGAAAAGAACACAACTTAATCAAAGAAATGTTTACTAAATATTTTTACTTTTTTTGTTTTGGTAAAAATCTAGTATTTACACCTCCTCTTGGTCCAAATTCGGGCGTTTCGATACTTTTTGTAGCATCTGGCTTTTCAATATTTTCGAATAAATAAAAAGATCTTTTGTAAATATCTTCTTCGCGAGGTATATTTGATTGTCGATGTCCTTCATAAATAGGAATTCTCATTTTATCAGATACTTCAAAGTTACCATGTCCTGTTTGATATTTAGCAGGAACTGTAGGAAAAGGTAATTGTCCAAAAATATTTTTTACATTACAATTAGTTAATACATTTCCAGTTTCTCCATATCTTAAAAATGAATCTTTATCCATATTTTCAGATGGTACAAACAATTGATCTTTAATTGTCATTCCATAAAAATTCAAGTTTTCCTTTGCTTCTATTAAATCAATATGATTTGTTGTAACGAATTTTAACTTTTTATCATTATCTTCACCTCTTTTTTGAATAGCACACGGGTCATCTATTGTTCTATTAAATTCTTTCCAATTAACATCTTTAAATTGCGAATCATCAAAATTACTATTATATAACATTTTATATATTAACATTACTATAGAAAATAATAAAATAATAATTAAAGTAAAAAATTTTTAAATAATTGTACTATCAATGAAAACAAACTTAAAAAGTTATACTATATATGGTTCCCATTTCATAAAATTAGTATTATATTTACATTTTATAATTACTTTATCAATATTTTCAACTTTTTCAAAAAGTGATTTAATATATTTTGAATGTTTTATACCACGTATATATAAAATACCTTCTTTATTATTAGAAGAATAATTAAATACATTATATACATCAGTATAAGATGTACATTCTATTTTTTTTAATGCATCTTCCTTTTTAAACTGTGATACAAATCTACATTTAGTAAATTGTGAAATTTGTTCAACTGAACATAATTCATCTTTGTATATAAAATTATTTCTAAATATCTTTATCATGTTTTCGTTTGCTTTTTGAAATGTAGGATGAATATTAATTGTCATGTGATCATTTATATTTTTTAACCGTTCTTTTTTTATATGTATAATAATTTCATTTAATAGTGTTAAACGTAATTCATAAGATAAATCTATCATTTTACCATTTTTTATAAGAATATCAGTAATCAAGTATTCGTTTTTATCCATATTTTTATAAAGATATCCTTCTAATAAAAGAGTATCTTTAAAAAATGGAGAACATTCTAAATATTGATCATTTAATGTATTTTTTATAATATTATTTTTGCTATAATATTCTATAGATTGATTATCTGGGAAAAAATAAAAAATATTATAATCTTCTTTTGTTTCTTCTAAAAAACTTTTTTTTGTAATTAACAAATAATATTTTTTATTATTATTTGGAATGAGGTAATCAAGAGAAATACCGGAATTAATATCTATGTTAAGAGATGTTTTATTATCTTTTTTTAATAAAAAATCATTATAAAGATGTAATAAAGGAGATAATATTTTAGTTTTTAACAAATTACTTTGAGAATAATTTACACTCTTATTAATAAAAGACATATTGATATATATAGCAGTTATTTTAAGTAAATATCATCTTTTTTTCATTTTTTTTTATTATATTTTTACGTGTAAATTAAAAATATTTTTTACATACTAATTTCAATTAACACGTATGTCTGTGTGTCTAGAAGGTAATGTTTTTATAGATGGTGGACAAGTACAAAATATTGTTGTAACATCTTCTACTATAGGTAATTGTATTATTTCCAAAAGTAGCTTAGATATGCTTAGTTCTTCTGGTAATCTTCAAAATATTACTAATGTCGCTGATCCTATCAATCCACAGGATGCTGCAACAAAAAAATACGTTGATAATTTAGGTATTGTTATATCTAACATCAATCTTACATCTACGAATACAACAACCATTTCTAGTTATAACAAAGGAAGTTATATTATAACTATAAGTAATATTGTTTTAAATGGTCCTTCAGGTATTTTTCATGTAACTAAAAGCGAAAGCTCTCAAAAAGCTCATATAGTTCGAACAGTTGCATCTCCAGGATATACTACTAATGTATTTTTAAATGTTACATGGCCAAGTAATTCTGGTATTTTATTAAATAAAACTGGTAATAATTACGATGGAACTTATTTAATTAAAATTATGTAAATTGTTTCTAATTTCTTCTAATTTATCCTTTATATCGGCAAGTTCTTTATCTAATTCTATCATGTATTTTTTTTTATCAAATAATACTCTTAAATTTGATTCTTTACATTCATTTTCTTTACATTCATTTTCTTCACATACATTTTCTTCACATACATTTTCTTCACATTCTATTTCTTCACATTCTATTTCTTGTTTATCTTGTTCATTAGGTTGTCCAGTTTCTGTTTCAGTTTCTGTTTCAATTATTTCTAATTGAATATCTTCCTTTTCACTTTCTATTTCATCTTCACTTTCAGTATCATAATGATAAGAACATATTTTATTACGAAATATATAATTAATGCTGCAAATATATCCAATAAAAACAAAGACTCCAACAATCATTCCTTTTTTCATATACTTCATTATATTTTTAATGTTTAAATTAAAACATTAATAATAAATTTATTTTTTTTTAAACTTCTTTTGGTTTTAAAGGAATAGGTTCTGCTAAATCTGACAAATCATCAATTTCTTGAACTTCTTCTTGTTGTTGCTGTTGTTGTTGCTGTTGTTGTTGTTGTTGTTGTTGTTGTTGTTGTTGCTGCTGTTGTTGCTGTTGTTGTTGCTGTTGTTGTTGCTGTTGTTGTTCAACTGGTAATGAATTGTTTACAAACTGTACTACTTTACTTAATAAAGACGCATCATTTAATGTATAAGATCCTGATTTTTGTCCTTTATTTACACCTTGAATTAATAGACTTTTAGCTACATTATCAGTAATTTCTTTATCTGGAACTTGATTAACTAAAATATCAATTGCTCTTTTTAATAATTCTGCTTCATTAAGTAAATAAGCTCCTTTTTGCTGTGCAACTTCAATATATTGTGCCATGATTTGAATAGAATTAGTTTCATTTAATGTAATCACGGTTGGTTCTTGTTGTTGTTCAGACATTTTAATCTTATTTAATAAAAAAAAACAAATAATTAAACACAATTCAGTTTTTTTTATTAAAATGTATAATTATTTGCGCATATAATAAAAAATATTTATATATCTAATATAATAATGAAATCTATATTTTCAGATTTAACAAAAGAAACAATAAATATTGTTTTTAAAGAATGTGAAAAGGAAAAAAATAAAAGTAAAATAGAATATTTTATTAATAACATTGCAAAAATCGCCTTTACTAATATTAAACCATATTTATACACAATTATGGCAATATTAATTTTAATGTTTACAATGAATTGCTTCCAGTTTTATTATTATATAAAATTATTTATATTAAATAATAAAATATCAAATTTGGATGATGTTTTAACAAGAAACTAAACTATACTTTTTTAAGAAAAAAGTATTCAAAAAAATAATAAAAGCTAAGGATTGGCTTATGCAAGATAGAAATAAAAATAATAAGGAAATTTTTTGTTATTTTTAATTAAAAAGTTTATTATCATAAGCTTTAGCTCTTATTATTTTTTTGATTAAACTTTTTTTTTAAAAAGTTTATTATCATAAGCTTTAGCTCTTATTATTTTTGATTAAACTTTTTTTAAAAAGTTTAGTTTAGACATAAGAATTTAGATTATAAAGTGTTTGCCATTCATGGAAAATTTCTCTTCTTTTTTCAATAGATTCTTGTAATTTTTCTTCATATTCTTTTACAAAAGATTCATCTTGACATAATAGAATAGCTTTTTCTAAATGCTCGCATTGTTTTTTTAACAAAACATCATTACATTTCTTTATTTCTTCTATAAATTCATTTGGTATTTTTTCAAATAAAGTAAAAGAAATAAATTTAGATGCTTGTATTTTTATACTATTTGAAAGATATTTTAATTGAGATAAAAATCTTTCTTTATTTTCAATTGATAGATTAAAATATTTACAAACTATATATTTTTCAGAATTTGTTGGTCTACTAGTTTTTGGTTTGTAAATATAAACTTCTTTATAACATAAAGATAAAAGATAAATCAAGTGAATACTAGTATCTGTTAAAATATCAAACATTTTTAAAATAAAATGACCATTTATTTTTTGTAAACTAACAGCAGAGTAAATTTCACTTAAAATAAGATTATAATGTAATTGTTCTTTATGATTAAAATCATTTCCTTCATCGAAACCACCATCAGCAGTTATTAAGTAAAAAGGTCCTTTAGAAATTATTTTAATATGGTCAATATTATAAAAATTATTAATATCTCCTGTATTATCTTTACCATAAGTAATATACAAGTATTTGTTCATAATATTTTTATTATAAGTTGGAAGATTATAGTTTTTATATTGTGGTAAATCTTTATTCAAAGAAATTGTATAAATTTTATAATTATTTTTTACATATTTACGTTTTTTAACTGTAATAAATCCATCTTCGTCAATATCAGGCTTTAATGTATTTGTATTTTTTGCTGAACGATCAATTTGTAAATAAATATTAGACCCTTGTATAAATCCACCAGGTGCTTCTGCACAATGTAAAATAATATCTTCTTCTATATAATCTTCAAAAATTTCAAACTCGTTAACAATTTCCCAATATTTATAAAAAGCTCTATTAACAATAGGATCTTTTACTTGAAAATCATAAACATTAATATACCATCTAACTTTTTTCCATATATCTGAATCAATATTATCTATTTTATTTCTACATATATTTAAATATTTAGTATATCCATATTTTTCATTTGGTACGGATGGAATGTCAGAACTATTTATATTAATTTTTAATGACACGTTAGACACTTCATCTTCTTTTTCATTTTTATGCAACAAAAATAGCATTATTATTTAATAAAAACATTTTTTAAATCATTTTCATTTTTTTTATTTATACATTTATACATTTATACATTTATACATTTATACATTTATACATTTATACATTTATACATTTATACATTTATACATTTGAGACTAGACATTGACTGAAATTGCTTAAAATACAGTATTTTTTAAATGCATTTCTAAACGATTTTCTAATTCTTCTTTTTTACCACATGTCTTTAATGATAATCTCTGTAAAAAATCTTTTAAAACCTTTAATGTAATCTTTTTGTTTTCATTTTTCATATCGTAAAGATCATTTCTTACTTTATCTTTTTCATTTTGTTGTTTTGTTTCTTTAACATTATCATCAACAACATTCTTATCATTTTCTTTAATAATATCATCATCTTTCTTTTTAGTGACATCGTTATCGTCAACAACATTATCAACAACATTCTTTTTAGTGACATCAACAACGTCATCATCATTTTTAGATTCATTGTTTAAATGTATTTGTGAGTTCATCTGAGAAAAATTAAATAAAAGAGCATCTTTATACATAATAATATACCAATTGTCATATTCTATTATTTCTTTATCATCCCCATTTCCTTCATCAATTTGTGTAATATGTTTTTCAATTGTATGTTTATGATATGTAAAATAGATTATATCCTTTTCTAATTTGTATTGTTTAAAATCTAATGGATCTGATATATACATTGGTTTATATAAAATAGATAAATCAGTAAATCCATTTTCTATAGTAGAGAAATCTGAAAGGAGTGTTTGATTTTTTATTTGATTTTTATAATACTTGTATTCAATACAATTCAATATATCTACTATATCGTATAGAGATGATACTTTAAATATAGAAATATCCTTTTGATATAAATCAATTGTTTGAAAGTTAAATTCTGTATTTTTTAAATCTTTAATAATTGTTTTTGGAAAATAAATTTCATTATCCCTTTCTACATTTTCTTTTTCTACATTTTCTTTACTTTCTGTATTTTTTTCATTGTCACTTTTAGGTGTTTTTTTAAATACACAAAATCTATTCAAGAACGAAATATCGCGTTCACAATCAAAAAATTCGTATTTTTCATCAGTAAAAAAGTTTTTAAATAATTCACTTTCTACACATGTAAAACCATTTGATTCCATAAATTCTTTAAAATATTGAAAATCAATTACCCATTCGTCTGACCCATCACCTAATACATTATTTCCATTTAATGTAATTTTTAAAGAATTACCAAATGGTACTTCCAATATCGTTTTTTCTCTTTGAATGATATAACAAATTTCATTATCTTGTTCTTTATAACACATATTTTGATTTTTTGATTGTAAAAATAGATTGTCTATTTCAGTATTATCTAAAAACGAAACGATAAAATACCCATCGTCATTTAAAGAATTATCTAATATTTTTTTAATATTTTTTAAAGTTTCTTCTGATTTAAAAAAGTAATGAATACCAAATTGGCAACAAACAGTATCAAATCCTTTATTATTATTTTTGTAAATATGTTCATAAGAATCATTTTTTGTTAAATCTAAACAAAAGAAATTATAATTAAGAGTTTTATCCTTTAACATTAAAGAATTGTAACGTTTTTTACATTCATCTATACTTTTTTCAGAAATATCATAACCATCTACATATTTAACACCATTATAGAACCATTTATACAAATCACCACCTTTTCCAGAACAAAGTTCAAGTAAATGAGGAATTTTTTTACAATATTTGTTATAAAGATATTCTTTAATTTTATTATGGAAACGCCTCATTCTTTCAAAAAAAAAATCCCCTGTAACAGAATTTACATTAAATTTAAATAACAATTCTTTTTCAACAGGATTATTGATATTATTCCAAATATCACATGCAACTGTGCTAAAGTTACCGTGTTTTTCTGGATTAACTGTTTTATCCCATCTAGTTCTTAATGGAATAAATTTATTAAACTTTTTATCCCATCTACATTCTAAAACAGTATTAGATTGAAATGGTTCATCAGTTGTTTGATCAATTAAATTATCAGAAAATTCAGTAATATATGTCATTAATATATTTTCCTTATATCCACATAATGATGATACATCAAAAAGAACTTTTTTGTTTTTAATACGATTTTCTTTTTGATTAGTTTCATCCTTTTCTTTATGTTGAACATATAACTCCCATCTTGAAGTGTTCTCTTCTAAACCACTACCAATTTTTACAGCATATAAATCAATTGTATTTAAATTATCAGGTTTCCATTTTAAAAGTGTTTGCCATTTTTTAGTTAACGGATATGGTTCATCCATAGGTGTAAAAATAAGACCATCATTTTCATAAAAATTTTGATGAACATTATCTAAAATAATCTTTGATGCCATAAAAACATTTCTAAAATAATAACGTTTCATATAAACTTTATAAAAATTTGTTGAAAATGTTTTAGTCATTATATCATTTAAACGATCTAATCTTTGTTTTAAAAAATATTCTTTTTTTCCTCTTATATCTTCATTATTAAATACTAATAAATCAAATGCTAAAAAGTGAAATACATTATTATCTTTTACTAATTCGCAATCAATAATAGTCATACGGTAATCAGATCTTATATCAGTTTTAATAACTCGTTTTAAATTATTATCAATAAAAAATACCATACCATTGTTATCAATTAACATAATATATCTTTCTCCATCTGCTTTATCTGTTACAGAATAAAGATTTTTATACAAATTGACAATTTTGTCTTTTGCCAAAGTTTCAGGTTGAGCACCTACAAAATAATGTTTTCCAGTCATTTTTTTATATGTATCTAAAACAGATCTCTTTTCATAATCAGAAATAATATAATAACTACTTTGCTTATTTTGTAAAATAAAAACAATAATACCCATAATATCTGATATATCATCTTTAGAAATTTCAAATTCTACTTCATATGATATTTTAATAGTTTCTTTAAATGATTGTTTTGTTATTGTTAAATCAATTTTACCAGATGAAAATTCATATGATGTTCTATTTTTTTCTCTTTTAATTTCTGTTTCAATCGTTTTTTCTGTTTTATTTGATTCATATTCATCTTTTGTTATTTCAATTTCATTTGAAGATGAAAAGCGCATATTATAATCATAAACATCATAATTATTTACTAATTTTTTTTTCAAAAAAGTTTCACTGTTATCACTGTTATCACTTAAATCAGTAATTTTTCTTGCATTAAATCCATCATTCATTTTGTAAATAATTTCGTTTGTATTTTTAACTGTTTTTTTTATAGAAGGTTGTTTATTCAACATTTTTTTCAATACGTAAAAAGCTTCTGTTTCAAAAGTAGAATCAAAAAATCTCTTTACTCTACCACGATCATCACGTTCTACATTACCACTTTCATCTCTTTTTATTTTAAATTCTCCAAAACGAATTTCAAATTCGTATTTTTCACTAATTGCATCTTTAACTCGTTTTTGTAATTCATTTGTATATTTGTCAAAATTCAAAAAATTGTTCATCGTAATATTAATTATAATATAGTTAAATAATTAAAATTGTAATATAAGGTACTTTTTATAATAATTTATTTTAAATTCATTTTTTTAATTTATTTTAAATTCATTTTTTTAATTTATTTTAAATTCATTTTAAATTCATTTTTTACACAGCCATTGGAGCAAATAATTTTTCATATGGAAAATACCCTATCAACTCAAAATCGCTATATTTAATATCTGACCAATCAATATATTGTATACGTTGATTTAAATGTATTTTTGGAAATGGTCTAGGTCTTCTTTTTAATTGTTCTTTTACTTGATCAATATGATTTTTATATATATGTACATCTCCACCATTGTAAATAATTTCTTTTGTTTTCATACCTGCCTTTTTAGCAAGTATATTTAAAAGTATACTATAACTTGCTATATTAAATGGTAAACCTAAAAATACATCAGAACTACGCATATTAAAAGATGCAGATAAATATTTTTCATTATCCTTTTCCTCTACATAAAATTGTATTGAATAATGGCATGGGGGAAGGCACATTTTATTTAAATCAGTTGGATTCCATGCAGAAATTATAATTCTTCTACTAAAAGGATCTGTTTTTAATTGATGTAAAACCTGTGATAATTGGTCAACTCCACCTATTTTTGACGTATCGATAAAACTTGTATCAGCAAAAGCTTGTGAATATTTTGCTCCAAAAAATCTCCATTGCCATCCATATACTGGCCCAAGTATACCTTCTTTATAATTACGTAGTCCACGTTTATCTAAAAATTCTCTTGAAGAATTACCATTCCAAATTTTTACACCACGATTATCTAAAATTTTTGCATCAGTGTCACCACGACAAAAAAATAATAATTCTTCTATACATGCCTTTAAAGGTACTCGTTTTGTTGTAAGTAATGGTAATGTCCCATTTGATATATCAAAACGTAATGATTCTCCAAAAGTTGAAATAGTACCAACATTAGTACGATCTATACGTTCATTACCATTTTTTAAAACTTTTTTTACTAAATCTAAATACGAAATTTCATTTCTTAATTCTTCTGTTAAAGAAGCTAATTTGTCATTTTCATTTAATTTATACTTTAAAATACGATAATTACATTTTTCAGTTTCGTATTTTTCAGAATAACCAATTAATCGATATCTATAATCAGGTATATCTATAAATGTATCAGGTTCATCTTTTAATTTATAATTTTTTACTTCAGTTAAATAAATATTATTTGCCAAAAAAACACTATCTTCTTTTAAAAATAAATTATATATATCGCTACCACCTATAACAAATACATTAGGATTATATTTCTCATAAAATTGTAAAAATTGCTTATAGTTTAAGAAATAAAGGTCCTTGCTAATCGTTTTTTTTGAATTATATGGTGATAATTTTAATAGATCACGGTCATTTGTTAAAACTAAATTAATACGATTTTCGAGTGGTCTTTTTTCCTGAGGAATAGAAAACCAAGTTTTTCTACCCATTAATACAATGTTTTTTTCTAATTTTGAAGAACTTGACAAGCTTTCCATTGTTATTTTTTTAAAAAATCTTTGATCATTTTTTAATTTGACAAGTAAATCATTATTTTTACCTATAGCTAAACGATTTTTATAAGGAATGACACATGAAATAATATTGATAGTCATATCTTTATATTATTTAAGTACTAAAATATTCATTTTTTTAAATTATTTTACAAATAAACAATCTACATAATTTTTTACACATGATTTTAAATAATAATAATAATCTTCATTGTTACATTTTAAATTACAACACATTATATTCGTTATGTAATCTATATTTAAAATATATAACTTTAAATATTTTTCCAACTTTGTTACAAAGTATTTTAATAAAAGATGATCGTCGTATAAAATAAAACAAGTAAATATATAATTAAAAGATTGTATACAATGTTGTGATATTTCTTCAAAACAAAATTTGTAAAAGATATAATCAATACATATTTTAATTTTTATATCATACTCGCTTTTTTTATATAATAATAATTCATTTATACAATATACTATTATATCAATTTCTATATGAAATACTTTTAATATTATTTCTAATTTATATTTATCTAGATTAATCAACATGTATTTCATATTAGAATTTGATATTGTATTTATATTATCGATATCCCCGTTATTGTATTTTATATCATTTCTTTCTAATTTTTTACACAATTTACATTTTAAACAAAAACCTTTAAATATTTCATGTGATTTTATATTATTTTCTATTATATAATTTAATATATCTACATTATCATAATTTTTTTTGTTTTTATAAACATTATATATTTTAATAAAATCATCACATAATAGACTTTTATTATTATATTTTTTATTTATGACATCATCTATTTTAAAAAATAAACTACATTCCATTATTATTTTATTTGCAATTCTATTATATCCATATGCTTCATCATTGTTTTTGTATAATTTATAAATTTTTTTTGAAGATGATAAAAAATTAATAATATCTATTAAGCCTAGTTTTTGTATAATACATTCTAGTATATCATAATGAATAATATCGTCCATTTTTTTTTATTTGGTTATTTTGGTGGTTATTGTGGATGTGATATGGTGGATTTATGGATTATTATTTACACTATATTACAAAATAAGATTAATTATCTTTAAATTACTTTTTATTATTTTTTTATTTATTATTTTTTATTTATTATTTTTAGATATTTTAAGACCATGTTTTTTGATTAGCCGATCTGAAATACCATTTTTATTTACGGGTACTGAATTTATTTATACGCAAATTACATAGATGACCAAAATTATTTATCTTAAAAAACTGGACGTCCAAAATTATTTATCTTAAAAAACTGGACGTCCATGATTATTTATGTTAAAAAACTGGACGTCCATAATTATTTATCTTAATTAATTCAATTAATTTCACTATCAATTAATTTATTTTCTTCTGCATTTTTAATAATTTCATCTATTTCTATTTCTCTTTTACAATCCAATGTAATATCAGATTTTATATTTTTTACTATTGTAATACTTTTATTTTGATCATTTTTTAATTTTGCTTCAACTGTTAAAATACCATCTGAATTTATAGAAAACGTTACTTTAATAATTAAAATATTTTTTTCCATTTTTGGTACGTTGTGTAGTGTACATTTACATATTAAAAAATTATCTTTTACAAGTCTTCTTTCACCTTGATAAACATTAATATCTATACTAGAATCATTTTCCGAATTAGTAAATTCTACAGTTCTACTAACTGGTATTATTGAATTTTTCGATATTATAGGACTCATTAAACCTCCAGATACTTCTACACCCAATGACAAATGAGTAATATCTATTAGTAAACTTTCTCTAAAATGACAATCTTTTTTCATTAAATTATATAATAAAGCTCCTTGTAAACATGCCCCCAATGATACAATTTTGTCTCTATCTATATTCAAACAAATTTGTGCATTTGAAAATTTTTTACACAATATTTCTTGTAATCGAGGAATTCTAGAACAACCCCCTACCAAAATTATTTTAGATATATCTTTTTTATTGTATTCTAATTTTTCAATTAAAAGTTCTATTTTATCATAAAATGGTTTACATATTTCGTTAAATAAATATCTAGACACTGTATATTTAAAATCACATGATTCAATGTATAATATTGAACTATTATTAAAAGTCAATTCGCATTTTAAACGTTCGCAAATATTGATTAATTTATCTTTACTTGTCATTTTATTCAACTTTTCATAAAAATATTCTACTAATAAATTAGTAACATCTACACCACCTAAATAATTATCACCAACAACTTCTATAACATCATACATTTTTTCTTCATTATCTGCATGAACTATAGATATATCTGTAGTACCACCTCCACAATCAAAAACTAACATGTTATAATCTTTTTCTTGATCTTTTTCTTGATCTTTTTCTTGATCTTTTTCTTGATCTTTTTCTTCTTTTGATGATAAATAGCTATGATATAAAGCAGCAGCTGTTGGTTCATTTAGTATTCTTATTACATTCATATTGCATTTTGAAAAACATGTTTTTATAATAGTTCTTTGTAATTCATTATAATATGCAGGAACGGTAATAACTACATTTATATTTTGTTCAACATTGTAATTCAAACTTTCAAGAGCATATTTTTTTAAATAATTTAGATAATATACAATAATTTCATCTAGTGATATTTTTATACGCTCACCCTTTTTATAATATATAAAACAGCCATTTTCTATTATATTTTTACTAAAAAAATCATGTGTATTTTTATCTAAATTATTTAAATCCTTTCCTATCAATCTTTTTATATTTATAAAAATATTTTCCACTTTTGTTGTATAAAAAGTTTCATCGCCAAATAATATATCATCAGAATCTGGGTCAAAATAAATAGACGAAGGTGTAGTATAATTACCATTTTTGTTTCGAATTACAATAAAATCATGTTTTTCTTTATCGAAATAAGAAACACAAGATGTAGTTGTTCCAAAATCTATACCCAAAATCAATTGGTTATTCATATTTATAACTTTTTATTATTATTTCTATATAGTTTATTATTAAAATTTAATTTTAAATTTATTTTAAAATTTAATTGAAAATTTAATTTAAAAGTAATTAACTTTATAATAATAAACATAAAAATGGTAGAAGTAGTATTATACGGTGATAAAAAAGCAACTTGTACACAAAGAATTAGTATTTTACTTGAAGAATTAAATCTTAAATACAATTTTTCAAACGTTGAATTAAAGAAAGGTGAACATAAAACACCTGAATTTTTAGAACTACAACCTTTTGGAAAAGTTCCAGCAATGACTTATGGTGATAGAAAGTTATTCGAGTCTAGGTGTATATTACGTTATATTGCTAAAAATAATGTAGAATTTAATGATCTTCTTGGAGACACAGAAGTTGATTTGTGGTTAGAAGTAGAATCACAAAATTATAATCCACCTGCTAGTAAAATTGTCTACGAAAGAGTATTTAAAAAAATGATGGGTGGAGAATCAGATGAAAAGATAGTAGAATCTTCAGTTATTGACTTGGAAAAGGTATTAGATGTTTATGAAAAAAGACTAGAAAATTATCTTTATATTGGAGGAGATAAATTTAGTATTGCAGATATTAGTCATATTCCTTATACAAACCATCTTTTACGTTGTGGATTTAAAGAACTATTTAAATCTAGACCAAATGTGTATAAATGGGTAAAACGTATTATGAAAAGAGATGCGGTTGAAACAGTTCTTAAAGATCAATGATCAACTTTGTACACATTTTTAAGAAAATTAATCACTTTCAGTTAATGGGAAAAAAACTCTTGTTGATACTAAAGTTAATTCTCTTTCTAATGATTTTATGTGTTTATTTTGAATATCGACAATATTTTCTAATCGTTGTATAGATCCAATAAGATAAGGTAAAATACGTTCATATTTTATACTTTTATAATTCGTGTTACTTTTATAATTCGTGTTACTTTTATAATTCGTGTTACTTTTATTAGTTGTGCCATTTGTGTCATCAAAAATAGAAATCGCTTGAGGAATAACTTGTTCAACTTCTTGTGCAATAAATCCTATATCGCTAGTACCTCTTTTAGATTCATTAAATATGTCATCTTTCCAATCAAATGTGACTGGGCGTAATGATTTAATTTTAGATAAACATAATTCAGAATCAATATTTTGTATATTCTTTTTAAGGCGTACATCAGATAAATTTCCAAAACCAGTAATATCACCTGTAACAGTTAAATTACCATTAGTTAATCTCATATTTGCAACAGTGTTATTTTCAAACCATAAATAACCACTTGAAGGATTCTTGAAATATATATTACCATTTGTTGTACTTATATTATAACTTCCATTAGTAAAGGAATTTGATAAAACAATGGAACTTGAAGTAATACTATTAATTGTATTTATACTATTAGCTGTTAATGTTTTTTCAATAGTTGCTCCACCTAATAAATATAATGCTCCATTACTTTGCCCAGAAATTGAATCTTCAGTACTATTGATTTGCATTGAATCAATTAAATAAGAACCAAATGTATTATATGTAAAATTTGAATAAGAACCAGTATCTGATAATTGTGTTACTGAAAATCTTATTGTAGTACTTGTCCAGTTAACTATATTAGATGATATATATTGTATTTGACCACTTGAGGTAATACTAAAAGTAATACCTGTATTGTCACCTAAAACTGTTGGATAAATATTCCATCCAGTAGAACTATAATTACCTTCTATAGTATACATTGAACATAAATTACCACCAATACTACGAATTATTTTAACAGCAACTGTCGAAGTAAATGAATTTGATTGTGTATAATCAAATAAAAATCCTGTTATATCAGTTGGAAAACTTGTATTATTATTAGCAATAAAAGATCCAGAATAAAGACTTGCTACTCCATAATTTAAATTTTCAATTGATAATTTTTTTATATTTACTGCATTAGCAGTGATATCTCCGCCAACAAATAAAGATTTTTGAATAGAAGCACCTCCATTTGTAAGAAAACTACCACCATTTGATACATTTATAGAATCTGCTGTATTTTGAATAGTAATACCACCAAATGAAATTAATGCACCTGATTGTAAATTAATAGAATCATCTGTAGCAGTTAATGTCAAGTATGAATAAGTACTAGAACTTCCAGCCATTCCATTAATAGACCCTTGAACATAAAGATCTCTCTCTACATGAAGATCATCTCCTACATAAAGAACTTTTTCAATACTTGCTCCACCTGCTATTTTTAATGCCCCTGAATAAATATCAGTTGCATTTGTTTGACAAGTAATACTCATAGAATTATCATTTTCATTTAATATAATTGGTTTACTAATTTGATTTCCTGCAATTAATTGTAATGAAATAGATGTATTGGATGATAAAAATGAATATCCTGCTAAACTTGCAGCTCCACTATTATTATACCCAGATGTTAATTTTATATTTCCTGAATTATCAGAAAATTGTATTGAAGAAGATCCAGAGTTTGATTTATTTTGAATTTGTAAAACATTTCCATTTTTGTTTGACGATACAACATTCAGGTTTATACTATCAGATACATTCAAGTTACCTAAAATATCCAATGTAGCCGTTGGACTTGTTGTACCAATACCAACATTACCCGCAGTATAATATAAAGAATTTGATGATGTATTTGAAGTCCATTGACTTGATATATAAAGAGATCCATTTCTATATAAAGATCCTGTAAAATTTATATTAGAAGCTGTAATACCAGTAACATTAAGTACACCAGTAGTTATGTTAGTAACTATAATATTAGGAATTGTTGCAGTTGTAGAAAATAAGTTTGCTGAACTAATTAAACCAGTATTTAATAAAGTAGCTGTAGTAATACCTGTACTTGCATTTACTGTTCCAGTAGAAACATTAGTTACAGTTACATTAGCTAGAACGGAAGTCCCAGTTGCCATTAAAGTTCCAGTAGAAACATTAGTTACAGTTACATTTGCAAGAACGGAAGTCCCAGTTGCCCTTAAAGTTCCAGAGACATCTAATGTGTAAGCTGGACTTGCAGTTCCTACACCTACATTTCCACCTGGACCTTGTAATGTTAAATTTTGTGGCACATTACTACCGTAATCGTAAGCAAATATATTTCCTACAGATCCATTATTACTAAATGTTAGTCTTTTACCATTTGCAGCCTGGACATATAAAGAGTGACCGAAGTTGTCATTTCCAGAAATCAATAATGAACCATTTGAACCAACACCAGCACCAGCACCTGTAACAGTTACATTAGCTAGTGCTGATAACCCAGTAGCCATTAAAGTTCCAGTAGATACATTAGTTACAGTTACATTTGCAAGAACGGAAGTCCCAGTTGCCCTTAAAGTTCCAGTAGTTACGTTAGTAACTACAATATTAGGAACTGTTGCAGTTGTAGAAAATAAGTTTGCAGAACTAATTAAACTAGTAACATTAAGTGTACCTATTGTATTATTTAAAGATATAGAATTTGTTGTTAAAATTGAATTAGATGATATACTAGTTGAAAAGTTTGCTGTACCAGAAACATCTAATGTAGATGTAGGACTTGTTGTACCAATACCAATGTTACCTTCAGTATAATATAAAGAATTTGATGATGTATTTAAAGTCCATTGACTTGATATATAAAGAGATCCATTTTTATATAAAGATCCTGTAAAATTTATATTAGAAGCTGTAATACCAGTAACATTAAGTACACCTATTGTATTATTTGTATTAACTATATTACTAGCATTTAAACTACTTGAGCTAATATTTGTAAATAATGCATTAGAAATTGTACTATTAGATGCATTTAGTGTACCAGTTGAAATATTCACATCTGTTAAATTAGTGGTTGTAATGTTTACAGTTGTAAGAGTACCACCTACTATTAAATCTCCTGATATACTTATTGATCCAGCAGTTATAATCGCTGATGCAACTGTTCCAAAAATAGCATTACCAGATATATTACCAGATACATTTAAATTTCCTCCTATAAAAACATTTTTATTTATAGAAGCACCCCCAGCTATTGTTAAAGCACCACCAGAAGTTACACTAGTACTATTAGTTAAACAATTAATACTCAAACCACCATGTAACAAAATAGAACCAGTTGATGCATTTGTAGAATTTTTTGTATTTGTATTATAAATACCTGAAAGTGAATCTATCAAAAAAAAAGGAGTCCCATTATCCACACATTGAAATTTCACTGTTGAAGACATTATTATAAACCTTTAAAAAAAGTTTAGTCAAAAATCGTAAAATAATATTTAAAAAAATATTATTAAAAAAAATAAAAATACAAACTTTTATATCAAAATTTAAAATTTAAAAATTAAAATTTATACTTGCATAACTAAGAATTTAATCATTGTACTTGTCCAGTTACTTTGATTTGTTGATGTATATTGCATTTCACCATTTGATGTAATACTAAAAGTAATATCTGTATTATCACCAGTTACACTTGGATATATAGACCATCCTGAACTAGAATAGATACCTTCAATTGTATACATGGAATATAAATTTCCACCAGCACTACGAATCATTTTAACATAAACGGTAGCAGTAAAACAACCGACGGATACACTATCAAAACTAAAATTAGTTATATTAGCTGGAGTGCTTATATTATTACTAGCATTAAATACATTAGAATATACATTACCATTTCCTAAATTTAAATTATTAGCAAGAACATTACCAGCTGAAACATTTGTTGCTACTGCATTAACAGTAGTTAAAGTACCAGTAGTTAAAGTTGTAATGTTAGCATTTGAACTTGTAATGTTAGTATTTACTAAATTTGTATTAAGTAAAGTACCAGCAGTTAATGTAGTAGCATTTGCATTAGTAGTAGTTAAAGTACCAGAACTCATTGTAGTATTTACCAATGTACCAGCCGTTAATGTAGTAATATTTGCATTTGTTGCTTGTAAACTAGCAGTTGTAAGACCAGTAGACAAGTTAAGTGTAGCAGAACTAATATTTGTTGAAATAGCGTTTGTATTTACAAATGTACCAGCAGTTAATGTAGTGATATTTGCATTTGTAATTTGAGCACTAGCAGTTGTAAGACCAGTAGACAAGTTAAGTGTAGCAGAACTAATATTTGTTGAAACAGCATTTGTAATATTTGCATTTGTTGCTTGTAAACTAGCAGTTGTAAGACCAGTAGACAAGTTAAGTGTAGCAGAACTAATATTTGTTGAAACAGCGTTTGTATTTACCAATGTACCAGCCGTTAATGTAGTAATATTTACATTAGTTGCTTGTAAACTAGCAGTTGTAAGACCAGTAGACAAGTTAAGTGTAGCAGAACTAATATTTGTTGAAATAGCGTTTGTATTTACAAATGTACCAGCAGTTAATGTAGTGATATTTGCATTTGTAATTTGAGCACTAGCAGTTGTAAGACCAGTAGACAAGTTAAGTGTAGCAGAACTAATATTTGTTGAAACAGCATCTGTATTTACAAATGTACCAGCAGTTAATGTAGTAATATTTGCATTTGAAGAAAGTAATGTACTCGAACTAATATTAGTAAATAATACATTAGAAATCGTACTACTAGATGCATTTAATGTACCTGTTGAAATATTGATATCTGTTAAATTAGTTGTTGTAATGTTTACAGTTGTAAGAGTACCACCAACGATTAAATCACCAGATAAACTCATTGTTCCAGCAGTGATAGTATTTGCCAAGATTGTACTAGCAGTAATAGTAGTAGTATCAATATTTATAGCACTAACTGAACCTGATGTATAACTAACATTTCCAGCAGTACTTGTCCATTGACTTCCTAAATAAGGAACACCGTTTTGATACAGACTTCCTGTAAAATTAATATTACCAACTGTAATACCACTTGGAGCTTGTAAAGTACCAGTAGAAATATTAGTAGCAACTACGTCTGTAATTAATGCACTTGCAGATGTTAATCCAGTAGTCAAGTTAAGGGTTGCAGCAGTAACATTTGTAGAAACAGCGTTGGTATTTAACAAGGTAGAAGCAGTAACTGTTGTTGCGTTAACGTTAGTGACTTGTATACTAGCAGCAGTTAAAGTGGTAGTATTAGTATTTGACGCAACCAAAGTACCGGTAGTTAATGTAGTAGTATTAACATTTGATAAATATAATGTTCTCCATCTATTATTTTCACTACCAAGATCATAAGTTATCGTAGAAGATGGAATAATATGACCACCAAATGTTGAATTTGTTACTTGCATATTTGATGCAATTAAAGAGCTTACTGTACTATTAGTAGCTACAACATTTGTAGAAGCTACACTACCAGAAGTAACACTTGTAGAAATAATTGATGATGTTGTTATTCCAGATGTAGATCGGATACCTCCAACAACGTCTAATTGATGAGCTGGATCAGTTGTACCGAAACCAATATTGCCAACTGTATAAAAAACTTCTGTTCCATTTGTAGTCCAAATTTCAGATCCGCTATAAAGACTTCCATTTTTGTAAAAGTTTCCTGTAAAATTAATATCACCAGAAATATCTAAGGAATAATTAGGATTAGTATTAGCAACACCAATTTTTTCTCCAACTATTAAATTTTTAGCAATAGAAGCATCTCCCATAGATGTAATTGCACCTCCGTTTGAAAAATTTACAAAAGAAGTAGATCTTTCTGCAACTATACGAGAAACTCCACCAATACTAAATACATTTGAATTATATGTAATATCAGTACTTGCTAATGAATTTGTACCATTCGCGTAAATTAAACTATTTGATATAAAATTACCATTTGTATTTAAAATTACACCAAGACCATCAGATAATCCTTCAGGTGTTGTACCAGGTGGCGCTGTTGTTGAAGCTCTATATCTTATTATAGTAGTACCAGATGTATTTGAGTTTGTATATTGTATTACACCAACACCATCATTATCTCTCATGCTAAAAAGAACTCCTGTTATATCACCAGTAAAGCTGGATGTTATAACCCATCCACTAGGTTTATATAAACCATTTATTTCCCATACGGCATGTAAAGCTTCACCTGTTGAAACAGTTACATTTATAATTGCTTTAAAAGAAGTTACGTAAGCACTATTAAATGTAAAATCTGTTATATCTATATATGAATTTCTATTATTCACTAAAGTTGCTTGTCTTTCATATATAATATCATTTGTATTAGGTGTAATATTAACATTGTTAATAACAGTTTGACCTTTAATAAAAGTGTCCTTTGTAGACAATGTACCTTCATTAATAATAGATCCAGCAGTTGAACCAGCAGGTTGAGCATTATTAGAAACAACAACCTGTGCCTCAAAAATCAAAGCGTCAGGATTATAAGACATACGTTTATACTAATTACCTAGAAATTATTTTATTATAAATAAATCTTAAAAATAAAAATAAACGCACTAGAGTCCTTTTAAAATGTTTTTAAATTCCTCAATAAAATTATTTATATAAAACTTTTCCTTTTTTATTCTTTTTAAATATTTATGAGCTTTAATTATTTTTTTATCATTTTTTAATAATTCGTATACTTTTGTATTTAAATCATCATCCTCTGTAAAATATAACGGATATTTTTCACCTAATAATTCTACTATAGAAGGTAATTTATTAATTATAATTGGTGTTTCTCTAACAATACATTCAATTACAGTATTTACAGCAGATGCATCAACTAAATTTATAAATACTATATTTTCCGTTAATAATTTATCATACATTTCATTTTCTAAATGTTCTATAAATGTAATACTATTTATTTTGTTATTTAAATCTTCATAAAAATGTTTATACCAATTGTTTTTTACAATATCAACTTTTATTAAATCACGTTTACGACTTGAACGACTTGAACTACTTGAACTGCTATCATTACTGCTATCATTACTACTTGAACTGCTATCATTACTACTTGAACTGCTATCATTACTACTTGAACTACTACTTGAACTGCTATCATTACTACTTGAACTGCTATCATTACTACTTGAACTGCTATCATTACTACTTGAACTGCTACTACTTGAACAATTTAAACTGTTACCGTTACTTGAACAATGTTTATGATATATTATTTTATGTTTATTATTTGTTGAAATAAATTGTTGATGATCGTGATCGTGATCGTGATGATTTATTTTATTATTACTCAAGGTATGCTTTATTTTATTCATAAAATTATCAAGAGGATAATAATTACACATTTCTTTTCCTTTTAATACAACTTTAGAAATAGTATCATTTCTCCATTTAAAACATCCAGTTTTAACATTTATAGTTTTAGGAATATGTAAATTATAAAAGGAGTATATATTTCTAAGCCATCCACCAATATGTATAATCTTTTTATTTTTATTATTAATAAATAATTTACGATCAAATTTAGAAACATTACATTCTGTAGGATGAACTAAGGAAAAAACTGGAACATTTATATTATATTTTTTTAATTCTTCTATAAATTGTAAACGAAGATGTTCTGATAATACAAAAATACCTTTACAAAAAGCTAATGAATCTATGAATTCTGGACATTTTAATAATAAATAGCAATTATAATCACTAAACGATACATCAAAAGTATGATGTACAAAACCAATCCAAGGTTTCTTATAAGGTATTATACCTATAATTTTATTAATTTCATTATTCCAATGAAAAGTACGATCTACATATAAATCTAAATGTAATGGATTATTTTTATTGTTAAAACATCTAATATTATCATATACATATCTCCATCCAGATCTATGAGCACCTGAATTATCAACTTGATCAATATATTCTATATTAAATAATGATTCGTTGGTATCGACAGCGTTGGTATCGACAGTGTTGGTATCGACAGCGTTGGTATCATCGGTACATTTGTGTAAAATATCATTTATTATCCATTTCCATTCTTTTTTATAATCATATTCTTCATTTTCATTAAACATTTTACTAATTAAACCATAATTGTAAACGGAATTTATAGTTACATTATTTAAAGGTGTATTTTTGTAAATAGAAAAACTTGTTAAATTATAAGATACAATTGAAACGATTATATTTTGTAAATTTTCATCTTTTATATATTTATAATGAATATATCCTCTATCGTTTGCAAAATCTATAATTTTATTATTCAAATCAGTAATTATATCATCTACTTTATTAATTTTATTTAAACTACTATTATCTTTTTTGCATATTATATCTAATAGTTTTGGCATATTTGTTAATGAAAATGTACTACTATTAATATTATAATAATAATTTTTTTTTATGAATTCATTTGATTTTACTAAAGATTTATATATATCAATTAATTTATGAAGATTTATTGTAACTGGTATACGGTCATCATTTAAAACAAGTTTATAGGAAAAATTCCAATTTATTTCTTTTAATAAATTATCTACTTTTCTAGTAGTATAAATTGATATAATAGGTACTGAAAAATATAAAGAAAATAATGTAGCATGAAAACGCATTGGAACGCACATGGTAGTAATTTTAAATATATTAAATATTTCGTCATATTCTAAAGTTTCTTTTATAAAAGTCGTATTGCATATTTTTTTTTTATCGATTAAATTACCAATATCATCACCTATTAAAACATCATTTTCTGATAGATTTAATGTGCCATCTTTATTTTTAGTATTAAATGGTAAAAATAAGATATGATAATCTAAATCTATTAAATATTCAACAAATTTTGATATATTATAAATAACACTGTAATATTCTATTTCATATTTTTCATTATAAATATTTCTAGATAAACAAAAAGTTGCAACTTTTTTATTTTTTAAATTATATTTGTCGACAACATTTATATTTTTATAATCATTTTTTGTTAATAAAATAGAAAGATCTGGTAAATAAAAAACTCTATCCTTTCCAATATATTTATAAAACATTTCGATATCTACACTAGTTCGTAAAAATATGTAATCTATAATATGCAACTTTTCATTTTCTACCAACATATTTATATACGGTATACCAACTGATAAAGCTATAATTAGATTATTTTTATTATTAAATTTATCATAAATTTTATTTATAAAATAAGAATTTAGTACATCACCACCTCCAACAATAATAATATCAGATTCTAGAAATTGAACACTATTAATTTTATCACAGTCATAAAAATCTATTGTATATTTGTATTCTTTTGGTAAATAAGTACTGAATAGTATCTTTATAGAGTGTTTATATTGCTCATCTCCTACATTACAATGATTGTAATATCCTATTATTTTTAAAGATAAACTCATATAATTTTAGTAAACAAATTAAAAATATTTATTAAACAAAAAAATAACATTTAATAATAAATACATCTTGACGCAATAACGCGTCAAAAATAAAAAAAGCATAATAATTTTATAATTATAATAAAAAAAAAATTTAAAATATATTTATATACAAATAGTAAATATGTTTTCTAATTCTGGCAGTGCTCGTTATACAGTCTTTCCAATTAAATATCAAAATCTTTGGACATTTTATAAACAACATCTTTCGACATTTTGGACTGCAGAAGAGATAAAATTGTCAGATGACCTCGTTGATTGGAATGAAAAGTTAAATGAAAATGAAAGATATTTTATTAAAAATATTTTAGCATTCTTTGCAGCAAGTGATGGTATCGTTAATGAAAATTTAGTTGTTAATTTTTACAATGAAGTTCAAATTCCAGAAGCTAGACAATTTTATTCAGTTCAAATGATGTTGGAAGCTATACATGCAGAAACATATTCCCTGTTGATTGATACATATATTTCTAATACAGAAGAAAAAACAAATTTGTTTAATGCAATTGAAACTATACCTGCAGTAAAAAAGAAAGCAGATTGGGCAATTAAATGGATAGAAGAAGGTAGTACTTTACAACAAATGATACCAAAAGAATTTATGAAAAGTTATGAATTTTTAGTTAGTGGAAATGAATGTGCAGATGAACCATTACATGATGATCATATCGAAGCACTCAGTTATTTAACAAGAGAAAGACCAAGTTTTGCACAACGTTTACTTGCCTTTATTTGTGTCGAGGGGATATTCTTTTCTGGATCATTTTGTTCTATTTATTGGTTAAAAAGTCGTGGATTAATGCCAGGGCTTGGTACTGCTAATATTTTTATCAGTAAAGATGAGAATTTGCATGCAGAGTTCGCAATCGAACTCTACAATATGCTTGAAGATGATCGTCTCTGTGAATCGGTAGTACACGATATTTTCCGTGAAGCAGTAAATATAGAAAAAGAATTTATAACAGAAAGCTTACCAGTTTCTTTAATTGGAATGAATTGTAATTTAATGAGCCAATATATCGAAATGGTTGCTGATAGATGGTTAGTTTTATTAGGTTATTCCAAAATTTATAACACACAAAATCCCTTTCCTTTTATGGAAATGATTAGTTTAAATGAAAAAGTCAACTTTTTCGAAAATACAGTTACAAATTATCAACGAGCTAACGTCGGATCAACTGAAGCAGACCGTAAAATTACATTTGATTCTGACGATTTTTAAAAAATCTATAATTACCTTTCTCCCTTCGGAAAAAGGTTAAATAGCATGCGAATATATACATTTAAATGTCGTAACATTATATATTTACCAGTAAAATAATGCGTTTTTAATTTAAAAATAAAAAATTTTCTGCTATTTTCTTTTTACTACTGTAAAGTAACCTATATACTCCATGTGAACTTAAAAATATAATATCTTGTGGACCTCCAAGGGCGTCCACTTACGTACACCCTTTTCTTTACTTGTAAAATTTTGTATAGATGATCTAATATTCGTAATTTCCAACGCTTTTGCAACATCACTTCCTCTAAAATAATATTTATTATCGTCGTCTTTTATGATACTAATATTATTATTTTGAAATGCTTTAACAATACAATTTGGATCTGTTATTTCTGATTCCATAGGGAGAAAGTGTTATACCCTATTATAATTTGTAAAAATATATCCAACAAAATCCGAATTACGTAAACTATTACATATAGGAATTGTCAAATTAAATCGATATATTGAAGAAGAAAAAATATTAAACGAGTTTTATTATATACATGAATCATCTTATGATAGCGATATACCATACGAATTTGTTAATTATGAAATACATAATAGTAAACAGATAAAAGAAACAAATACTGAAACAAATGAAATTATAATTTATCAAACAATGAAAGAATTATATGAAAAACGTGGTATATCTCGTTGTACACTAAGAAAATGTATAAAAAATAATAGAGTATGTGATAAATATAAATGGGAATATCTTGATAATAATCATAATAAAAATAATAGTAAAAAAGTTAAAGAAACAAATATTGAAACAAATGAAATTAGTGTATATAATAGTATGAAATTAGTGTATTCGAAATTAAATATTACTCTTGAAAAATTAAGATCTATTATTAATAATAAAGAAATAATAAATGATTGCAAGTATGAATTTTATTAAAAATTCTAATTTAAAAATTCTAATTTAATTCTTTTTTTGTAATTATCTTTACTTTCACTTAGTAGAAAGCTCATATGGAGTATTTAAAATAAATAACATATTTATAAAATATTTTATTTATTTATATAAATTATATTATGTCTGAATCTAGTTCTGTTAATACAAATTTAACCACAAGTTTTTTCTCTTCAAGCCCACAAGAATTTTTTAGTTGGTTTACATTTAATATGAAATTAATTGTATTCATAGTGATTATTATTGTTTTATTATCACTAGTACTTTTTCCAGCTTCCATGGATTATGATATAATGTACGATAATATAAATAACATAAGATCTCACGGAAGAAATTATAGAAGATCTTACGGAAGAGGTTACGGAAGATCTCCAAGTTGTAGTTCTAGAAGACCCATGGAAGATTATGAGGAAAAGGCTATGATTATGAGTAAATTAATACAAATTCCAAGAATTGTACAAGTGGAAATTGAAGAAACACCAAAAGAAACGCCAAAAGAAATACAACAAGAAATTCAACAATCAGATACAAATGAATCACGGATGTCAATAGAAGAAAGAATTAAGAGAGATTTAGAAATGGATAAATTTAATATTCCTGTTGGAATTGCAGCTGAAATTGGTAAAGAAATTAATATAGAACAGTTTAGTAATGAAGAAATGATGTCATATAGTTATGAACGTAGTTCTGAATATCAAAACATTCCTTTACTAGCTTTATTTGACGAAAATAATAATCCTAAAAACTTGTTTTTTGGTCAAGCAAATCGTTATGTCTTTTCAAAAAATTCTAAATTAAATTATAGATTAGAAATTTATTGCAACTTGCTTGTTTTAAATGGGAATATATATGATACGGCTAAAAAAGTAGATCATATGTATAAAGTAATATTAATAAATACAAAGAATGGAGAACAAATCTTTTTAGATAAATTAAAAAAAGATGGCGATGGAATGTATAAACTAAAGTTTAATTCTTTAGACAAAAATAAAGAAGTATCTGATTATATTAGATATGATAAAATTCAAATAGTTTATTCACTTGATGGAAAAGACGAAGTTCTTTTAGAAGGAAAATTTAAATAAATTTAATTAAAAATACGATTCTATTTGATGATCAATATTATCTACAAATTTTGTTAATAAACAAATATCCATCTTGTATTCTATAAATTTTTCCATAAAAATTTCTATGTTATTTTTTATAAATAATGTTTTTTGTTCGAAATTTACATTTTCTAATATATAAATATATCTTATATACGCATCATGTAATTTTTCAAAATGATCTACGTGTTCATTTGATTTTTCATTAGATTCTTCATTAGATTCTTCATTTGAATTAATTTCTAAATTTTTAATTATTTCATTAATATTTTCCAACATTTCATTATCATTTTCTACCATTGTATTATCTCTTTCTGTCATTTAAAAAATCAAAATTAAATTTTTTAAATTACTCACAAATTTGGATTATATCTTAAACCTTCTGTTTCATATTTTTTAAATATAAAAGGATTATTACTTAATTCTGAAATAAGAATAGAATCTCCATCAAAAAGTTCTTCATTATTTTTTGTTTTAAAAGGTATTTTTACACTATTTCTTCCTTCATTTATAGTATAATATTCCATTTTATCACTTTTATTTGGATATTTCTCTCTTCCAAAAACTGGAAATTGACCATCATTTGTATTTGTTATAAATCCTACTCTTTGATATATATTATAAGAATCGTATTTGTCTCTATAAATATTTAACGGAGAAGCGATTGGATTATATATCTTATTTAATAATCTATTTTGTATATTTCCCAAAGTTCCTATTTCACTTTCCATTTTTATTTCTTGTAAATTTCTTTCACAATTTTGTTTTTCTAATGTAATTTTGAAAACAGATTCTTGTAAAGAAGTAATTTTATCAATTAATTCTTTTTGTGACAAATGAGAAAATAAATCAACATTCATCATTTCTTCACGTTTTTTATTCAAGATATATAATAAAAATAATATAACGCAAACTAATAAAAATATATATAATTTAAAATCTCCTTTATTAAAGCAAATATCGTTATTGGAGTTATACACCATTATCTACTATAATATAATAAAAAAATATTATAGTATAAAAATAATTGAATTTTTAGAAAAATAATTATTCAAAAATAATATGGATTATAAATATGATTATGATTTACATCTAAATCATGAAATTATTCTACCTAAATCTAAATACAATGGTAAAGGTTTATGTGGATTAATCAATTTAGGTAATAAATGTTTCTTAAATAGTATATTGGCATGTTTAAGTAATACTACAAAATTAACAGATTATTTCTTATCTTGTAAATATAAAGAAGATGATCCAGAACAATTAAATAAACGTAAAAAAGAATACTATTTAGTATTAAGTTATTTACATTTACTTATTAATGTTTGGGAAAAAAATCAAATAATTAAACCAAAAACATTTGTAGAAAATATAAGTAAATTTGTAAATAAATATTATACTTTAGAACAACAAGATTCTCACGAATGTTTATTATATATTTTAGATATACTACATAAAGGTCTTTTATATGAAATAGATGTCAATATAGAAGGTACAGTACAAAATGAACAAGATTATTTAATGAAAAAATCTATTGAACAATGGAAATCAGTTTATGAAAAAAATTACTCTTTTATTATAGAAACATTTAACGGTTTATTTTATAATAATATTATTTGTAATAATTGTAATATAAAAGAAAACATATTTGAACCATATAATTCTATTAGTTTATCAATACCAGAAAGTGGTTCTATTTCCTTAAATGAATCTTTATTTAATTATTTTAATCGTGTAGAATATATTAATTCTTGGAATTGTGAAAAATGTAAAATGTCAGGATGTAAAAAAGAGAATAAGATTTGGACATTTCCTAATTATTTAATTATTCATCTAAATCGTTTTAAAAATAATGGTGAAAAAATAAATACATTAATTGATTTTCCAATTGACAATTTAAATCTTACAGATTATGTTTCCAAGGATAAAAATGATCCAAATAATTATATATATTCACTATATGCTATTAATTATCATTCTGGAAATTCTAGATCTGGACATTATTTTTCATGTTGTAAAAATTTAAATAACAACTGGTATATTTTTAATGATGGTGATGTTTCTAAAATAGAAAATAGTAATTTATTAACAAAAGATGCTTATATATTATTTTATTATAGAAAGTTTATTAAATAAACTTTAATCTTTAATCTTTTTTAACTGGATTTTTAGTAGAATCGTATACTACAGGTCTTTTAGCTCTTAAATCTTCATAAGGATTACAATAATCTTGATCTTCTTTACATGTTTTTGGATTTAAATATAACCATTTTGCAAATTCCATTTGACCATTAGGAATAGTTGTAGATGGCATTGTATAAAATTGTCTTTGAGAATTAGTTTTGCCAAAAATATCATTTACATCTTTAAATAAATTATTACCAAATGCCGTTTCTATTTTTTCTTGAATTTCTGGATTATTTGTATCACATGCAGGTGGTCTATCGAAAATTATGTTTGTAGATGGATCAATATTTAAATAATCTTTCATAGTAACATTCATAAATGGATTGTCAATTGTTGGTTGTGTACATTCTTTTAATTCTTCTGTTTTATTAATTTCTTTTATTTCTTGAGAAATTTGTTGAGATTTATTATCAAATACATTAGCATCTAACGACGTCTTTTGAACAAGTTCGTTTTCTTTTTCTAATACTGTATCTCTAGTCGGTAAGATATCAAAAGATTCCATTTCTCTATTATTATAAATATAATAAGTTAATAACATAACTCCAAATGGTAAATATATATATCTACTATCATTTTTATAAAAGTATAAAATAATAAAACAATAAAAAGAAAGACGAACTAAAGCATTAAATTTTTCTTCTAATGTATTATCTTGCGATGGAAAAAATTCAGTTAATCTATCATTATTCCATAAAATAGTTATATTGTTATACCAAAAAGGATCCGAAATAGATGCCATTATTATATTCTATTTAAAAAAATTTTTATTAAATAAATTTTAATTTTATTTAATAAATTACCTTACCTTACCTTTTTATACTTACTATAAGTTATCTTATTTTTATACCATTATCAGTTATTAATGTAATATCTAGAGTCCAATCATATTTATTTCTTTCTTTCCATGTATTAAATGCATTACTTATATGTAAATTACATTCATTTTCTGAAAAATTTCTTACCTTTTTTAAATGATTTGTAGCTTCTATTTCTTTATTTTTTATCTGTGCTAATCCCATATGAGTTGCTTGATGACATTGATGACATAATGCTACTAAACGTTTCAACTTTTGTACTTTTGTAATATTGTCATAATTCCATCTCTCATGAGCTTCCAATTCTTTAGTATTTATATTACAACATTCGCATATAAAATTTACACGTTGATATATATGCTTTCTTACTCTATCCCAATCTTTTTGATGAATAGATGAACGGACATTTGTAAACCAACAACTCGTTGGAATTAAATCTACAAACAAGTTATTCCCACCATATTCTCTATCTTCTCCTACTAAAATAACAGGTTCGTTATTAACTGAATATTCATTTAATAATAATGATAAATTTTTATTATTATTTTCAGTATACCATTGCTTTAAAGATGGATCCCACTTTGCACCTAATATTTTAGCTTTGTCTTTTTCTGAATAAGGAACTGCTAAATATGTAACCATAATTAATAAAGTATAATGACTTTAAATAACTTTAAAAATTAATCTACTGGTTCTTCTTTTGGATTTTTAAATTTATTCAATATGTTTTCTGCTTCTTTTTCTAACATATTTTTATCTATTTTACCAGTATTAATTTTTTCTTCTAATTTAGAAGTAATATTATGTACTATACCTAATAATTTATCATCCTTTTTACCAGACATTAAAGAAGTTAATAAACTAATAGGATCTATATTTTCAATTTGTATTTCATTAGTCATGTCTGAAGCTATATTCATTATTTCCTTATTAGCCATTAAAGATTTAAAAACATCTCCCAAATTATTTATACCAATGTTATTTCCTTTATCCTTTTTATTTCCTTCATTTCCTTCATTTACTTCATTTACTTCATCTTCTTCATCTTCTTTTTTATCAAGCATATCTTGAAGAATTTTTACACTATCTTGAAAATTATCAATTCCGTTTAATGTATCATTAAATTGACTAGATATATTATTAGATATATTATCTAAATTATCAAATGATATGTTTTGTAAATTATTAAAATCTATATTTTCTATACCAAAATTACTTAAATCTATATTTTTTGTAAATGAATTTAATATATTATTCATATTTAAGTTTTGTATATCATTTTTTATGTCGTTATTTTTTAATCCTAACCCTATATCATCTTTTTCAACATTTATAATAGATTCTTTATTTTTTTTATTTATTAAATCATTTAAATATATTTCACTAAAATTTTTTGATGTTTTTTCTAATCCAAATTCTAAAATACATATAGCCATATAAATATTATTAATGTAATTTATAATAGTCTTTTTTGTATTTTTATTCTCATTTATAAATATTTTAAATTCTAAAATATCATCAAATAAAACAAGTTCTTTTAAAAATTCGAAATCAGATGTTTTAAATTTAGTTTTACCAGTTACTATATATGCTATATTATCTTCGTATTTTTTTAATACTGGACATGTAATTTTAGCAAAATCATATATATTTTTACCATTTTCTATTTTTTTTAAAAAACATTTTAATTTATGTATAGTTTCTTTTGATACATAATCAAAACTTAATTCTATTTCATTAAAAAATTTGTTTAAAGTAGATTTTAAATCATCTTCTATAAATTCAATAGAAAAATCCAACATTATCTTTTTAATTTTATTAATACAAAATAGATTAAAAAGATTACCGCAAATAAAAATAAAAATAAAAATACATAAAAACTAGCTTTGTGTACATTGAGTACCAGCCTTTAATAGTTTATGAAAATACAACCATATATGAGCTTTTTGATTATCATTAATATCAGTTGATAACCATATATTACGGATTTTATTACCAAACAATTGATTTTCAATATTTAATCCTGATTGTTGTAAATTTAAATTTAAAAAGAAGTTTTCATCACAATTAAAAATAAAATCTTTATAAGGACCAGCATAATCCATATATTGTTCTACAACTAATCTAGGATTGCTTTTTCTAATAAATTCTACTGTACTTTTTATAAAAATAATATCAGATTTAAAAAATGAAAAGTTATTTTCTAAATAATCTAAAAATTGATCTAAAACATCATTAAAAATCTTAATTTGAACTATTTTGCTCATTATTTTAATATTAAATAAATAAAATAATTAATATAACCGACAAATAATAATTTTATTTTTCAAATGTTTTTAAATGTTTTTAAATTTTTTATTTAGTTTGCGTTATACTTTTAAAACTAAAATCAACTAACAAATATAGAAAAAAGAAACCCATATCTACACATGTCAGTTAAAGACGAATCGCTAAAATTACAATTCAAATTAGAAGAAAAAATAAAACATCTAAAAGATATTCGTCACGAAATTAAAAAAAAGAGAATATTTCTTGATGAAAACAAGGAACGTTTTGGATTTGATGAATTTTCACAACTTGTTAAAGTAAAAAATACATCAGAAGTAAAGGGTTATCCATTTAAAGCATATAATAAAAATAATAATAAAAATAATAACACAGAGAAAACACATGGTATTCGCTTTGGATTAAAAATTGTACCTGTAGAAACAAAATATGATAAAGCAGAACATCCTTCTAATTTAGAAAATGTTATACTAAAAGAATTAACAGATAATATAGTAAATAAAATGATATCACCACATTTTGCTTACTATTTAGGAGTTCAAAAAGTAAGTAACAAGAGTCGAGCATTAAAAATGTTGAATTTAAAGCGTCTTGAAGTAGAAGAAAAAATTAGAACTCATTCAAATATGTTAATATCAGAATTTGTTGAAGGTGGTAGTTTAGATAATTGGGTATTCGATACATATGAACAGGACAAAGAAATTTCTGATGATGAATGGAAAGTAATTGTTTTTCAAATGCTATATACTATGGCAATTATGCAACATCATTATCGTATGATGCATAATGATTTCCATTATGGAAATATATTAATAGATAATACTATTACTCCAGGTGGTTATTTTGTTTATAAATTAAAAGATAAAACATATTATGTCCCAAATGTTGGAATTATTTGTAAAGCGTGGGATTTTGAGTTTGCAATGGTGTATTCTAATAAAATAAAAGATGGTTATCCTAATAAATTTATAACTGGAGATTTTGAATATGATCGTAAAGAACATAAAACTATTGTTAAAGATGAAGACCTTAAATCACAAGATACAGAAGATATAAATGTTCCTTATAATTACAATGAAGTATATGACCCACATTATTTTTTAACATCCTTATTAGATCTTTATATTTCACAAAAACTTTTTGATTGGATTATCTCTTTATATCCAAGAGAATTAATACCAGAAGATGAAAGTTCATCGTCTGGATCATCAAGTAATACAGATACAGAAAGTAATATAAATACAGATAAAAGTACAGATAAAAGTACAGATAAATCTAAAAAGGCCTTGTCTAGTATTATTAGTTCTATTGATAGTGACAGTGACAGTAGCAGTGACAGTGACAGTGATAGTGACAGTGATAGTGACAGCAGTGACAGCAGTGACAGTGACAGTAGTGACAGTGACAACAGTAAGAATAAATATATTCACGATGGTAGATTAATAAATGGTACTGAAAATGTATTTACCTTGCCAAATCCTATTACTTTATTAAACGATGCATTTTTTGAATCTTTTACAAAAAAACCAGATGATTTTGATGAAAAAAGAGCTATTTATTTTGACGCACTATTTTAAAAATCGAATAAAAATAAATTAGTACGTATAAAATATAAAATAAAAATACTCTAAAATAATAAAATGAATGTCCTAATTACAGGTGCAGCTGGTTTAGTTGGAGCTAATTTTGTAGAATATTTATTAAAACATAAAGAAAAGTTACAAATAAGTAAAGTCTATGGAATTGATGATTTTTCTGGTGGATATGTTGAAAATCTTCCAATAAAGGAAATAGATGGAAAGATTGAATCTTTAAATGAACATTTCTTTTTTGTTAAAGCTGATTTAAGTAATAACGATAATCAAAAATTGGTAGAAGATATTTTTAAAAAAAATAATATAGATTATATTTTCCATTTTAGTGCGTATGCTGCTGAAGGTTTATCTCCATTTATTAGACAATACAATTATGTTTCAAATATTCTTCCAACAACATTTTTAATTAATATGGGTATCAAGTACAATATTAAGCGTTTTATTTTTACAAGTAGTATGGCTACATATGGAAGAAATAAGACACCATTTACAGAAGATATGAGACCAAATCCTATTGATCCTTATGGTATAGCAAAATATGCATGTGAAATGGATTTAAATGTTGCATATGAACAACATAACATGGAATATTGTGTTATTTTACCTCATAATGTTTTTGGTAAATATCAAAACATCTGGGATCCTTATCGAAATGTATTAGGTATTTGGATGTACAAAGCACTTCAAAATTTACCATTTACAGTTTATGGAGACGGTGAACAAACTAGAGCATTTTCTTATATTGATGATATATTACCATGTTTATGGACATCTGCTATTTCTGCCGATACAAAAAATGAAAGAATTAATTTAGGTGGTAAAGTTAATATTTCATTAAATGAAGCTGCTGAATTAGTTAAAAAGGTAACTTCTGAAAATGAAAGTATACAACGTGAAATAGTACATTTAGAACCAAGACATGAAGTAAAACATGCATGGTCATCATATGAAAAATCTGAAGAATTATTAAATTATAAAGAAAATACTTCATTAGAACAAGGATTGCAATTAATGTGGGATTGGGTAAAGACTCAACCAAAAAGAGAACCTGCTTATTGGAAAGATTACGAATTAGAAAAAAATATCTATAGTTATTGGAAAGAAAATAAGAATGGCAATACAAGAAAAAGATGAAAAAGTAGTTAGTAAAAAAATGAATTTAATTAAAAAAATAAAAGAATTTAAATAAGAAATGCAAAATAAAAAAATTAAACTAAAAGTCATAAATATTTTAGATTTAAAAGATAATTGTAATATCGAATGCAATCTTGATATTACATGCGAATTATATAAAATATTTAATGAATTATCTATAGAATGTTTTAAAGAATTTAAAGATAAACAATCATTATGCTATGATCAATTGTGTATTTATTTAGATGGTATAAATGACAATATGTACAATGTAACATTGATAAAAAATTTAACTTGTACAATATACGATACTGGATTAATTTCAATGGAATACGATGTATATGATTCTGGATTAATTTATGATTGAATTTACTATTTAATTAAATAGTATAATTTTTTATTTATCCAATATAATAATGTTACGTGATTAAAATAATTAATTATAATATGATATATTATTAATGACTGAAGAAGAAATGGAACAAATGGAACAAATGGAACAATTAAAAAAATATGATATATCAACACCATTTTTTTCATTACAGAATATTAATACATATGGTAGATTAGTTGATATATATGACGGTGATACAATGAAAATCATATTACCAGTTATGGGTACATATTTTAAATTTAATGTTAGATTAAATGGTATAGATACATGTGAAATCAAGAGTCATAATATTGAAAATAAGAATAAAGCTATTAAAGCTAGAAACAGAATATGTGAAATGATAGAAACTATACATGGTAATTATGCAGATGCAAAATTAGAAACACATAAAGAAATAAAAGAATATTTAAATTCTATTACATGTATAATATTTGTAAAATGCTATAAATTTGATAAATATGGTAGACTATTAGTAGATATTTACATCGACCATGAAACTGTGAATTGTAAAAGTATATCTGAAATTTTATTAAGTGAAAATTTAGCATATGCATATGATGGTGGAACAAAAAAGGATGAAAAAGAACAAATAACTGAAAATATTATTTAAAATAATTTCTTCTGCGTGCTCACGTAGTTATTTTTTTATTAATGTATAATATAAAAATAATATGTCAATGTCTACAAAAATAGAAGATTTACCAGGTTCTAATATAGAAGAACCAATAGAACCGGTTTATTATCAACAACCTAATCCTCCAGAATCTTTACAACAATTACCACATGATATTTTAGGAGACTTAAATTCTATTAAAAATGAAAATCTCCGCCAAAAAGAGACTTTTGATTCCAATATTAAAATGAATGTTAAAAAACGTGTTCGGTTTGAAGATGAAATTGAAGATGAAGATGAAAATAAAAATGTAAAAAATAAAAATGTAAATGAAAATATACTAACATTTTTATTAAATGAAGAAAATGTATTGTTATTAGTCTTGTTTTTGTTATCATCGCAAACTGATTTTGATAGATATCCTAAATCTATTCCATATATTGGCCAATATATTAATAATCCGCTCGTTTTTACTATTATTAAATGTATACTTTTAGTGTTAGGTTTTAGATTGATAGAACGTTTCATATTACCACAAATAAAATTATAATATTATAAAATTATTATATATTTTGATTTAAAAAAATAATATATAATATAGTATGGAGTCTAATACTTTTATAGGTTTTACACGTATTATTAAAAAAGAAATTACATTACATAAAGATATTTCTGAAGAAAATATAAGATTAGTATATGGTGATTATAGGGGGTTTTATATAATTGACATAACTGATTTAACAGAAGAACAAAGAAATGTAGATAATTTAACATATTGTCAAATTCCTAAAACAATATATGCAGATCCTACTATTAAATTTTATACTTATTGGAAGGATAATTTAATATATCATTATGCGAATTTTCTTTCTTTGGAAGATATGAAACGTGAAAATATCAAAGGTATTTTGAAAACAAATTATTTTATAACTCTTGGATATAAATCTAGTAATATTATTATAAAATTGGAATGTGATAATTCCAAATATTATTTAAATTATTATTTAAATGATCGTATTATTAAAAATATAAAAGAATCAAAAAGAGAAAATTTTACAGAAACATTAACAAAATTATTAATTAATCAAAAAAGAGAAAATATACTAAAAGAATCTAACAATACATTAAATATTCTTTTAAAAGTGGTACCTAAATCTGATGACAATGCATATTATGACAATGTAACAATGTCTGGAGTTGAATGCTTGTTTAATAACAATGACAATTTATTAAAAGATGATATTTCATTATATAATTATCAAAAAGGTGATATTACATGGATGAAAAAAATAGAAACCAATATAGATAATGGTAATAATATTATATCTTATGAAACAAGACCATTTTATAATGTCTTGAATAATGAATTTTTATTATACAATAATCTGTTATTTCCACAAGGCATATTAAATAATAATTACAAGTTAACTGATTCATTTAAATATTATGGTGGAAATATTATATCAGAAGTAGGTTTAGGAAAAACATTTATATGTTTATATCATATTGTGTCTAATGATACAACAGAAAGAGAAAGTTTAGATTATTTTGTAGATTTTTCTACAAAATGTAATTATTTTTATAAAAGAGGAAAATGGAAAGGTACGAATTGTAAAAACAATGTAGAAAATAATTTATATTGTACAGAGCATAAAAATACTCTTTTTATTGATAAAAGAGATATATTATTAAAAAATTTAAAAGATTTTGATTACCGTAATTTCATAGTCACTATTGATAAATTAAAATACATTAAAACAAATAGTACATTAATCATATGCCCTAATCAATTATGTGATCAATGGGTTAGTGAGTATTATTCTAAATTTAATGGAAAACATCGTATTTTATTAATTGTTACCTACGATCAATATAAAAATATAACATTATCTGATATTTTATTTTCGGATATTGTTATAATATCTTATAATTTTTTAACAAATAGCAATTATATAAATGAAACAAGTAAAAAGAATCTAGATAATTTTAAAATTGATAATGACATGACTAAAGAAAATTTTTTAAGTTTAAAATCTTTTAATGCTTTTCATTTATTTAAATGGAATCGTATTATATTAGATGAGGCTCATGAAATTGAAAATAATGTAAAATGTAATTTTTTACAACAATATTTCAACAAATTAAAAAGTAATTATAAATGGAATGTTACTGGAACACCTTTTCCAAACAAATTAAAAAGTTTTTTCAATTTAATGTCATATAATACAGATTATACAAAGGAATTTTCTATTGATTATATTCTTTCTAGTACATCCGAATTAATTAAAAAGGGTACTGATGTAAATATTATAGATAAATGTAGTGTATTGTTTAGAAGAAATTTAAAGGTTTCTATAGAAAACGAGTGTTCTAAAAATATTTTATCAGAACATGTTAATTTATTAACTTTTACAAATCAAGAAAGATCTATTTATGATAGTTATTTAGAAGGTTATAGATCAAAATATTCTGATTTTTTAATAAAATTATGTTGTCATCCAGATTTAGATACAAATACAAAAGAATTAATTAAAAATTGTAAAACATTTGATGAAATTCACAAATGCATGTTGGATTATAATAAACAGCAATTATCAAGAGAAAATTCAACTATTATTAATACTGAAAAAGATATTTCTTTTACAGAAATAGAATTGGAAAATTACATTAGAAACAATCCTAATCTCACAAACACAATAGATGCACAAAATATAGAAGACACTGAATTTCAAAGAATTAGATTAAATTTACAATTATTAAAAAGAAAACTAACTCTCTCTAAAAAAACATATGATAATATATCTAGAACATACAATTATTTAATAAAATCAATACAAACATTAAATACAGAAGAAGTTATTAATTGTCCAATTTGTTTAGATGATATAGAAAAAGATAAAATTACTATTACAAAATGTGGTCATAAATTTTGCTGGAATTGTATTTATAATACATATAAATCAAATACTAAAAATAACATTAATATAAAATGTCCATGTTGTAATAATATTATATCTATAAAAGATTTATATTTATTAAAAGATGATAAAAATGATAAAAGTAATGATATATCTACAATTGAATTAAATAGTATTATAGAAAATGTTAAATCAACTAAAATAGGTAATATCATTCACTTTTTAAAGACGACATTAAAAAAAGATGATAAAGTTATTCTTTTTTCACAATGGGATGAATTATTACATAAAGTTGGTTCAAAATTAGAACAATTTAAAATAAAAATTGTATATTGTGATGGTACAGTATATAAGAAAAAACGTGCAATATCATCTTTTATTAAAAACGAAGATGTAAATGTTATTTTACTATCATCATGTAATGCTGCTAGTGGTATTAATTTAACAATTGCCAACAAAATTATTTTATTAGAACCAATTTATGGATCACAAGAATATCGTAAAGATATTGAATCTCAAGCTATAGGTAGAGCTGATAGATTAGGTCAAAAACGTCCAATTGAAATTTATAGATTTATTATCAAGGAAACAATAGAAGAAGATATATATAATAATTTTATCGATGAAAATAAAATAAAGGTTTTAAAAGGAACGTAAAAAAAATGAGATCGTCGAGACTTTATATTTTTAATCTATTTTAATATAATGTCATTACAAAATAACTTTAATTTTAGTTATATATTAAATGTTTTAATGTGTATTAATATGTATAATTTATACAACGAATATAATAAAAATGACAAAATAAAATATAACCTAAAAGATTTAAAATTAGATAAATATTATAAATGTAAATTAGAAAATGTATATTGTAGTATTTGTTGTGATGTTGTAAAATGTAATGAATTTGTTAGAAACTTACCATGTAAACACAAATTTCATAAAAAATGTGTGGATAAATGGTTGAAAACTCTTTTAAAAAAATCTGAAAATACCAATTGTCCTTTGTGTAGAAAAAATATTTTAAATATAAATTAATGTTGATTTAATAATAAAAAATTTATTATTAAAAGATATACAATGTCATTTTACGATAAAATAAATAATATTATAAATATAATTAATAATAAACTTTATGAAATTTTAATTAAAATAGAAATGGAAAATAATAAAATAGAAAATAACGAAATAGAACATAACGAAATAGAACATAACGAAATAGAACATAACGAAATAGAAAATAACAAAAATGAAAATAATGAAATAGGAAATAAAGAAAACGACAATACATATATTTTTAATCATTTAAATGATAAAAAATGTTCTTATATCAAACATTTCAAACATGCTTCTTATTATAGTTGCATGTCATTCAAGGCTTCTTTTTATTTTTTAGTTCATGCTTTTTATCCTGATTTTTATACAGAAACAGGATCAACAACAATTGATTTATTAAATAATGAAATTAAGAAAACGATATAATTATTATTTTTTAGGTCTAAAAATACGATACAATTATTATTTTTTAGGTCTAAAAATACGATATCTAAATTTGTTCATTTGTTTATCGGTAATAATATTTGTAGTTATTTTTTCAAAAGACGTTCCATTTAATCTTTTAATAATATAATGTATAGAATAAACCCCACATTCATTATTTTTAAATTGGTGTTGTATATTATTATATTTAATAGTATAATCTAAACCTTTTAAAGATAAATATTTGTAAACTTTATTAATAAATTTCTGAATATTACGATTTGGCTTTACACCAACGGAATCATAATATTCTAATGTTTTTAATTTATTATCTATTAAAAAAGCTGTCCAATGACTTCCTGATTTATAATGTGCATCTAAATTAAAAACTATACCTATTTTTTTATATTGTAAAATACTATTATAATCTACTTTTTGAATCTTGTAAAAATCTGACGGAAGAGCTCCTACAAATTTAAAATCTTTATAGATTCGCTGATATTGTAAAAGTATTGCATCAATGTCATTTGTATTTAACCATGAATTATATTTAGGAGTCATTTTTGGTTTGAATGTAAAATGTAAAATTTTACTCCTAAGATCTTTATTATGAATTTTTTCAAGAAAATCTAAATCTAACCAACAATATTCAGTTTTACATAATGGTTTTAATCTTTTATAAATAGAATTCCATAATTCTCGTTTACTTTTATTTGGTATATCTATTGGTTTTTTTATTATACATTTTTTATTTTTACATATTTTATCATTATAATAAGAATTAAACGTAGATGCTATGTTAATTAATTCTTTTTTTTTAAAACATGTATAATAATCCTTTATGTTTTCTACATTTGGTGCACAAAAACTCATAACAATTATAACACTATATATAATATATATATAAATAAAAATAATAATAATTAACAAAAATCAATTTAAAAATAATGAATTATATAAAATTATAAAATGTTAGAAACTCAAACAGAATGTTCATGCGATTATTATAATGTTTACAGTGTACACTTTTTTCAATCTCTTGGTCAATTAACTGCTGGATTATTAAGTACAGCTGTATTAGTACCTATGTATACGTATTATTCAAAATATTTTTTAGTAAATAATGATATTAATACTAATTATACCAACTATACTAACAATACAGAATATGAAGAAGTTGAAAACGATACAGAAAATGATACAGAAGACGATACAGAAGACGATACAGAAGACGATACGGAAAATAAAAATAATGTAATAGAAAATGATCTTAGGGTAGAAAATAATTTTAGAGTAGAAACTAATACTCTTAATGATCTTGACTATTTAAATATCAATTTAAAGTTATAAGAAAAATTATAAAAAATTTAAAGTATAAAAAAATGAATTTTAAAATAAAAATAACAACAATAACAACAACTAGTAAAATATTTCTTTTAGATTTTCTTTAAATGAAAAATTTGTTAATTACTATATTTTTAATTAAAAATATAATTGCAGCAACAATCCCAACAGTTCCTGTATCTCCTTTTGGTAAACAAAAGGATATTTGTTTTAAAGGTAATGGAATAAAATATTCAGTTGATGGATTTCCAGGTACACCTTACAATATTTTACCATTTACAGAAACCTTTGTAAATCCATCTGATGCTCAATCAAAAGGAACAGAATGTAGAGAAGATGGTCATTGTATTAGAACATATGAAATTGATGTTAAAGAAACGCAAAAACGTATATTTGATAATACTATTCCATCTTGTAAAAAATTCCCAGGAACATGGTTTTTATCTTATAATGGTAGTATTCCTGGACCAACTATTCGTATGCCAACTGGTCATGAATCTTTAGTACGTTTTAATAACAAAATCAATTTTAAAACTGGATTTTTTAAACAAACATTTAGTCCATGTTTAGCTAATAATGGTAGAGAAGGACGTCCATTTAGCGTTCATTTTCATGGTTCGGCTAGTTTACCAGGTTATGATGGATGGGCAGAAGATGAAACTTGCTTTGGAGAAACAAAAGATTATGTTTATCCTAATAATAGACCTAATACTGGATGGTATCATGATCATGCATTGCATATTACAGCAGATAATGCGTATCATGGTTTAGCTGGAATGTATCTTATTTCATCAAAAAGTAAAGATGGTGGATGTGGAGAACCATGGAATTTAGAAAATATTGAAGAAAAGTTGTTAATTTTATCAGATAAAGTTTTAGATAATAAATGTCAATCTTTTTCTGATATTTTGGGAGCTCATAAAAATGATTTGTATGGAGATATAAATCTTGTTTCAGGTATTCCTTGGCCTAAAATGCAATTAGAACCAAAATGGTATAGATTTCGTTTATTGAATGCAGCTGTTTCTAGACCATATCTTGTTAAAATTAAAGATGATAAACTTAAAGACATTGATCAGAATATTTGTAAAGTTATTGCAGCAGATGGTGGTTATAGAAATACACCATCTCCATTTCCATCAAGAGGTTTATTAATTGGAGTTGCAGAACGTTACGAAATAGTATGCGATTTTACAAATTTCAAAGGAAAATCAATGTATTTATGGAATGATTATGATCCTAAGATGATGAAAGATGTTCCGTATTTTTGTAATAGTCATTTACTTGCAAATTTACAAATTGCATCTATTACAACTCAAACAAATCCACCAGTCTTTCAAGAAACTAACACAGAAATTGAACCATTAAAACCAATTAATAAAGTAATGACACAAGCTGATTTAAATACTGCTTTAGAAATGGCAAATTCTGGTGAATCACATCGTGTTTTTAAATTCGGAAGAACAAATGGACATTGGTCTATTAATGGCGAAACTTGGGATACAATGAAAATTGCAGCTAGTGATGTTGGTCAAAATACATGGGAATTATGGCGTTTTGAAACAGGTGGCGGATGGTTCCATCCAGTTCATATTCATCTTATTGATTTCTTTTTAATTAAGCGTGAAGGTGGTGATAACAAAGGTGTTAGTGCATATGAACAATTTTCACCAAAAGATGTTTTTTATCTTGGTCCTAGTAATACTGTTTATGTTGTTGCTAGATTTGGAGCACATAAAGGCGATTATATGTTTCATTGTCATAATCTTATTCATGAAGATAATGATATGATGCGTGCTTTTCATGTTACAAATAGTGCAGGTGGTAAAAATGCTTTATCAGCACAACCATTCATTATAAATCCATTAAATAATATTATTTATAATAATTGGGCATATGCAGATCCAGTATTGGGTGAAACAAATGCAAAACAGTCATCTCTTATGCCTACATTTAATAGAACACATTTTAACAAAACATTAACAAAAAATCTTTATAGAATTTTTTATCCATTACAATCTGATATTGCCTTAATGAAAGGTGCTGACAATCCTTGGCAATCAAAATGGTGTAAACTTTTTTAAAAAAAGCTTTACCAAAAATATAATTTAATTTTGATCTTAATTAACCAACAAATAATAAAAAAATTAATAAAGAAATTTTATTAGATTTCCCAGCACTAATCATTATTTCTTCTGTTTCTATAATTTCTTCTTCTATAATTTCTTCTTCTTCTACACATGGTTCTTCTAAAATTTCTTCTTCTAAAATTTCTTCTGTTTCTTCTTCTAAAATTTCTTCTTCTAAAATTTCTTCTTCTATTTCTTCTTCTATTTCTTCTAAAATTTCTTCTTCTATTTCTTCTATAATTTCTTCTTCGCATGGTACTTCTTCTATTGGTTCTTCCGTTTGTTCTTCTTCTGTTGGTTCTTCTTCTGTTGGTTCTTCTTCTGTTGGTTCTTCTTCTGTTGGTTCTTCTTCTGTTGGTTCTTCTTCTGTTGGTTCTTCTTCGGTTGGTTCTTCTTTTATTCTTCCAGAATCTAATTCGTAACTGATAATATTATTAGTTAAAAGATCTTGACATTCTTGTAATGGATCATTACCACGATTTTCATTAATAATACATTGATTATTATAAAATACACAAATATTTCTAGAGTATTCGCATTTACCCTTTCCAGCATCTATATATACAGATGAATCGCCCTTTGCTCTACAATATTCGTATTTTTCAAGCCATTTAACAACATTTACATTATCTTCTTTATATAAAAAATGTGTAGATCTTGGTCCATTAATGGTTGGATAATCACATTTCCAAGATAATGCTTGACAATTTAAAGATAATAAACTTTGAATAATAATATTTAACATAACGTTTTAATATTATTTAATATTTATTTTTTAATTTATAAACGTAAAAAGTAAAAATAGTATTCATCTTAGCAAAAATAGCAAAAATATCTTTCTAAATGTTTTTGTTAATTTCTTCTTATTCTATCACTGTTATATTATATTACGTTAAAAAAAAAAATGAATATCAAAAAAATGTTTTAATATTCAAAATAAATACAACATGCAAATTAAAAATATTATCATTTCTTCTCTCTTTTTATTCCAATCCGTAGTTTCTTCTCCACGTAGAAATCGTGTAGAACATGTAGAAGTAGAAGGTGTAGAACACGTAGAACACGTAGAAGTAGAACACGTAGGAAATCATCTTAAGAAACGTTTCCCACGTAGAAATAGAAATCGTGTAGAACACGTAGAAGTAGAACACGTAGAAGTAGAACACGTAGGAAATCATCTTAAGAAACGTTTCCCACGTAGAAATAGAAATCGTGTAGAACACGTAGAAGTAGAACACGTAGAAGTAGAACACGTAGAAGTAGAACACGTAGAAGTAGAACACGTAGAAGGTGTAGAAGTAGAACACGTAGGAAATCATCTTTAGAAATGTGTTGTTTTAGTTGCATACAAAAATTCTTAAAAAAACATTAAAAATATATTAAAATTAATTTCAATAAAAATTGAAATTAATATTTATTTTTATTCATAAATAAAAAATACAAAAATGATTTTTATTACAATCTTTGCTTTAATGATGTCAATTGTTTGCCTTCCAAATAATCATAACAAATGTCAAAAACCAAATATCTCATTGTTAATTGGGTTATTTAAAACTTGGAATAATGCTTTACAATCTGCTAATCCAGAAAAAGTAGTTGATTTATATAGTAAAAAATCTGTATTATTAGCTACTCTTGAAAATGAACCTCTAGATACATATGAAAAAAAAATACATTATTTTGAAGAGTTTTTATTAAAAAACCCAGTTGGTACATTAATTAAAACTTATTCGAATATAAATACAAAAACACCTTATATTGATGGTACTTATAATTTTAATATTAATGTATTTAATGATAATTGTGCTCCATTAAAATGTGGAAATATTACTAATATGTGTATAGGAATTTGTAGAACTGATGTTAAAGCAAGATTTACATATATATATACATGCGAAAAAGGGGAATGGAAAATTCAACATCACCATTCTTCAAAATTTCCTAATAATATTTAGTATAAATATAAAAAATCAAACCGTAAAATAGTAAAAATGAGAAATTGTACAATTTAGATTAATGCAATTTCTTCTTGTTATGTTATGTTGTTACGTTATGTTGTTATGTTATGTTGTTCTGTTATGTTGTTATGTTATGTTGTTCTGTTATGTTGTTATGTTATGTTGTTATGTTATGTTGTTATGTTATGTTGTTATGTTGTTATGTTATGTTGTTATGTTGTTACCTTATCTTTTAGCTGATTGTACCATTTCTTTTACTAAATCTTCAAAACTATATTTTGGTAACCATTTCAACTCATTTCTTGCTCTACTTGAATCTCCGATTAAACACTCTATATCAATATCACGATAATATTTTGGATTAACTTTTACAATTATATGTGGTTCTAAATCATTTTCTGTTCCCTTTTTAACACCTACTTCATCTACACCATCACCTTTCCATACAATTTCAACATCAATTTCTTTAAATGCCAATTCGACAAATTCACGAACAGAATGAGTTGTATCATTAGATAAAACATAATTTTTTGGTTTTTCTTGTTGAAGCATTAACCAAATTCCATAACACATATCTTTTGCATGAGACCAATCACGCATAGCATTTAAATTACCTAATTCTAAAGGTTTAATTGAATTATTTTTATAATATTTTCCAACATAATTAGTAATTTTTTTTGTAACAAAAGTTCCACCTCTACGTGGACTTTCGTGATTAAAAAGTAAACTATTCACAACAAACATTCCATATGCATCACGATACATATTACATAATTGTTGGGCAGCATATTTTGATATCGCATACACTGAACATGGATTTTGAGGTGAATCTTCATTTAATTTAAAACTGCCATCTGTAATATTGCCAAAAATTTCAGAAGTTGAAGCTGAATATATTTTACATGTTTTTTCCATACCTAAAGAACGAACACTTTGTAAGATAGTAAGAACTCCCATGGTGTTTGTTTGAAACGTATAATTTTCGAGTTCATGACTCACTTTCACATGTGACATTGCACAGAGGTTGTAAATTTCACATGGTCTAACTTTAGATATAATGTTAAAAACATTCATAGTATCTGTTATGTCACCGTGATGTAAATGAAGCTTATCAAAAATATGTTCAATATTTTGTGTATTAAATGTAGCAGAACGCCTAATAATACCATGTACAATGTATCCTTTTTCTAATAATAATTCTGCTAAAAAACTACCAGATTGTCCTGTAATTCCAGTGATAAGTGCTACCTTTTGATTTTGATTTTGATTTTCCATATTTATTATTAATATATATTAATAATTGTTTTTAAATCAAAATTTTTAACGAAATTTTCCATATTTTTTACTAAATTAGATTTGAAATCAATATCATTTTCCATGCAAATTCTAGTACAAATAATCAATGGAACTGCTAAGTCCTTGAATTTGTCAAGACTTATACTAACTGTTTTAAAATTAATTAATTTGTTTTAATATTAGAGCTATTTTACTTATTCAAGTTCTAAAAAAATATATATTTTAAAATATATATTAATGATAAATGAGTTTGGATCTTACAGTTTAAGTTTGCCAAATGAAATATTGATATTAATTTTTAAATATTTAGATGTTTTATCATTGAGTAAATTAAATTGTATTAATACATATTTACATAATAAAATTAAAGAGATCAATAAATGGTATATTATTGATAATATGTCAAATCCAAATTATTGTAAATTAATACCAAAAACCAAAGAAACATTTAAAAATTATCGTTTTTGTATTGATTGGAAAGAATTAATTATACAAAAATGTACAATTAATGAAGAAGTAATAGAATGGATAGAAAATAATAATGATATTGTTGTTATAAGTATTTATCAAAATTTTTCTAAAAATTTACTTAAAAAAGTATACAATAAAATTCCAATTTCTTGTTTATTATCACAACAAATTTTACCAATTGATACGCTTCACGATATAATAGAAAATAATGAATTATCTCAAACAGATTGGTATTCTATATCATTAAAACAAGAAATAGATGTTATTTTTGTGGAAAAATATTTTGATAAAATACAATGGCATCCATTATCTCAAAATAAAGATAGTATTAATTGTGAAATTATAGATAAATATCATCATAGATTATTCTGGCAAGAACTAACAAAACATGGTATAAATGAATATATTTTAGTAAAATATATTAAATATTTTGATTTTATTTGTTGGAGTAATATATCACAATTTTCAGTATTATCAAATGAATTTATGAAAATGTTTTTATCTTTATTAGACTTGGATTTTATTTTTCGTTTTCAAAGAATGTCAGAAGAGTTATTAACTTCGATTATAGAAAATTTTACAATGGATGAACATTATTATTTCGAAATTATAGGATTAAATCAAATCATGTCGAAAAAATTTATTATAAAATATAAAAATTTTTTAAAACTTAATACATTAATAAGAAACAAAAATATATCTAGAAAATTATTATCAACTATATTTATTATTTAAGAAGTGGTGGACAGATAATTGTTTTATCAAAATTAATACCTAAAATACTACAAATTCTTCTGTAATATTCAACTTTATTATAAGCCCAACCAGGTTTACAACCAGAATCATTATTTACTATAATGTTTACACTTGTTATACCATAACGTTGCGGCTCAAGCATGCATTTATGACAACTTATAGGTCTACCACTTCTAGGCAACATCCAAAAGCATATTGCAGTTATCCATGCCATCATTCTTGCAGATGGTGTTGTTTTAGCTATATTGGCAGGTAATTTGTTTTTTCCATTTGGAATAGGCCCTGGAAACCCGAAAACTTCAGGTTTACCATTAAATTTTACACGATCTGTAGTAATAATTAAATTAGGATATTTTGCTAATCTATAATCATCGAACAATTCTAACGAACAATTACTATAATTAAAATTATAAGATAATTGAATGGCTCCTCTTCCACCATATTGTGAATATACACCGCCAGACGCATATTTACGGTCAGTTGTACTTTTTACAAGCGTATTAGTAGGTTTAACTACTGATGAATCCTTACCTATTGGGTTGTCGCCATACAACGTACCGTCATCTGAAACAGCTACAAGACCAGGTTGAAAAGATGGATTTCCAGTACCTAAACCAAAACCAGGTTGATTAACACTCTTTAAATTAACAATAGCACTTGCTAGATTATATGATTTATCAAGTCCTATCATATCTCTTGCCGTCTGAGTAAGTGGTATATTATTAACAACAATATCATATGAAGTACTAGGTACTATATCGGTAGCTGCATGTGGTATAATACTAGCACATGTACCCTCTATAATACATACCAATCCACCAGCTGGACCATATTGTGGGCCATCCTTTTTTATAGTTACAGGCCACCATGGATAAGGTATTTTTAAACTTGGATCACCTGTTTCTTGATGCGTATTTGCTAAAAATGCAGCCAATTCTAATTTATTTATTAAAGGATCACTTGATTCTGTGCAAAAATTATGAAATCTTTTATCAAAATGCAAATTCATCCATTTTACCGCATCTATAAATGATTTATATGTCCAAAATGGTTTCTTATCATGTGTATATATAACACTCGCACCTGCATATGGAAAAATTTTTTCAAATAAATCAGCTGTAAACCACGATTCAATAGACATTGTTATTAGTTATATTATTAGTTATATTATAAGTTTATATTAAAATATTTTACAAAATTAATTTTATATTATTTTATATTATTTGTATATTTTATATTATTTATATATTTTATATTATTTGTATATTTTATATGAAAGAAGAAATATCTTGGGATTGTTATTTTATACATTTAGCTCATAGTATAAAAATGAAATCGTCAGATCCAAAAATAAAAAAAGGTGGTATTTTAGCTTCAGATGATTATAAAGTTAAAAGTACAGGATATAATGATGTACCAAAAGAGGATTATAATGAATTAGATTGGTGTAATAGAGATTTACTTGATTATTATTTAGTATCAGCTGAAGTAAATTGTATTTTAAATGCTGATCCTTTAGTAGAGTTTGAAACTTCAACACTTTATTTAACACATTCTCCTAGTGTGTATTCGATAAAAACAATGGCTGCTGCCGGTATTAAAAAAATAATATATGATCATTGTTGTGGAGATATAGTTTTAGTAAGAAACATTTGTAATTATTTTATGATTGAAATAATTAAATTTAGACCAAAAGACAAGGTATTAATTGGTTCATCAACATTTTAATAAATTTATTTTGTTTGCAAATAATAAATCAATGTCATTAGTTGGTAAAACTTTATTTGGAAATACATTCGTACAAGACACTAAAAAAGAATGGATTAAAATAGATAATGTAACAGTAGGAGAATCTCCTAAATATGGATATACATCCACAAATTCAAAAGATATCGGTAATGTATTAGATAAATCTTTAAATGACACGAAAATTGTTGTTGTTATTTATGAATGGGCTACTGGCAATACTTATACAAAAACCGGGTTTGATATAAATCAATCTGGTATTCCTACAGATGTAAAATCAATAAATGGATTTACCAGTTTTATAGTAAAATCAAGAATCACACAACCAGTTCCTTCACAACCAGTTCCTTTACCTTCACAACCTTCACGACCAGTTCCTTTACCTTCACAACCTTCACGACCAGTTTCTTCTAAATTTGTTAAAACTAAAGGTTCAAATTTTGTATTAAACGGAAAACCGTTTTTTCCAGTTGGTTTTAATGCATATTGGTTAGGATTAATGGAAGATGGTAGTTATCCAAGTTATGCTCAAATAGAAGAAATGTTTATTATAGCTAAACAAATGAGTGCTACTGTAATTAGATCTCATACTTTAGCAGCTTCATCTGGTTATCACTATAACTCTTTAATACCTAATAGATTAGGTGGTAAAATAAATAACGATGCTTGGGATGCTATTGATTATTCATTTTTGATGGCAAAAAAATATAATATTAAACTAATTGTTCCATTAACTGACGCATATAGTTATTATCATGGTAGCTATGGTGATTTTTGTAGTAATAGAGGTGTAGATAAAACACAATTTTGGACAAATTCTGATGTTAGATCCGATTTTAAAAATTTTATTAAAGAATGGTTGAATCATGTAAATAAACATACAAAAGTTGCTATTAAAAATGATCCTTCATTATGCATGATAGAATTAGGTAATGAATTAGGTCAGATTAGACCTAACGCAGGAAGTACTACAATTCCAACAGAAGATTGGATAAGAGATATTTCATCTTTTATAAAGACAATAGATCGTAATCATCTTGTTTTAAATGGATCAGATGAATGTTTAGGTCAAAGTAATGATTTTAATATCTCTTCATTAGATGTTTATAGTGCTCACTTTTATTGGAATGACTTTGGTAGACTAGATTATGGCGCAAATAATTCAGCAGCGATTAACAAACCTTATATTGTTGGAGAATATAGTTCAAAATCTGGAGGTGATTGGTTTTCACAAATAGAATCAAGAAAAAATATAAAAGGAAGTGTTTTTTGGAGCATGTACCCACATACTGGAGGATATAAATCAGGAAATCGTATCCCGCACGAAGATGGATTTACTCTTCATTATCCCGAAGACACACAGCAATTACTAATTATTACAAATCATTTTCGTAGAATGCAATCTTTACCACCTATAAATAATATTTAATTTAATTTTAATTTAATTTTATTAATTAGTTCAAAAAGTAATTTAAAAATAATTAATTATAGTATAATAATAGAATAGAATAAAATAGAATAGAATAAAATATAAAAAAAAATTGTATATAGAATAAAATTAGTCTGTTTGGTAGAGTGGTTAATACGTTGCCCTGCTAAGGCAATGCTCTTTGAGCGCAAAGGTTCGATCCCTTTAGCAGACGTAGTCCTAAATATGACGATAAACTGTTTAAAAATGGTTCAGTAATTTAATGGTAGAATGTCAGACTGTTAATCTGGAGGTTGAAGGTTCGAGCCCTTCCTGGACCGTAGTCCTTAAATATGACTTTAAACTAAAAATGCCCATTTAGCTAAGAGGTATAGCGCTTCACTTGTAATGAAGAGGTCAATGGTTCAATTCCATTAATGGGCAAAAGTTTTATAATTTATTTTTAAAACGGATTTAAAAATAAAAAGATATTAATACCAAGTAGTTTTATGCCTAAAAAATTAACTTTTGAATATATAAAAGAATTTATTAATAAAGTAAAAGTAAAAGTAAAAATAAAAATTGAACAAAATATAAAAATTACACAAAAGTAAAATACAATAATAATGGGTATTCGTAACGATGCAATTTTATGTTATGGAATTGAATTTTCTTATGATGACATTGTACATTTAAAAGATACAATCGAATTTAAACAAAGAGCAGAAGATATTGGAACAGATAATATGGTAAATTTGTGGAGTGAAATGGGACACATTTACTGTTCAAATTACTTTGATCAAGAAGAAGAATATCATACTTATATTGTAGGAAAAGAAGTAGAAAGGGACATGTCTTTGCATGATTTTTTAAATGAAATTAATGATACTGAAATAAAACATTATTTGCAAAAAGTATGTAAAGACTACAATTTACAATACAGTGAACCAAAAATTTTATGTAGACCTAATGTAAGTTAAATTAAAAATAATTTTATTTAATTAATATTAAAAATATTTAATCTAGTAATATCAAATGCTATAGCTCCAGTATTAACGTATTTTCCAAAATCATTACAGAATTGTCTAATATAAAATCCAGAACTTACAGTTAATTCCATATTTACAACAATTAATTGCAAGTTAAATGTACCTTTAACGACATTTTCCCATTGTTTAATAATGGAGGATGTCTTTAATTCAGTTTGTGTTTTTTCATTATCTATTAATTTAATTCGATTAATAAAGAGTTCAATTAATGTATTTAACGGTACATCTTTTATATTATTAATTTTAGAATCAAAAATAGTAACATTTTTTGATGGAAGTTCGATATTTTTACTATAGCCATTCATATAAAACCACCACAATGGTTTTTTAATACCATTATGTTTTATAGTATAATTTGATACAATTGGATACTTTTGTATGGTATAACATTTTATAAATTCTTGCAATTTTAAAATTAAAGTATCTCTATCTACTTTAATTTCATCTGTTATTTTATTAATTTCACTTAGACAATCATGACTTTTAGTATCTATTCCTATAATTAAATCAAAATTATATAATTTTTCATGGTCTAAATATTTATTTACATTTTTAGTATCTTTGTTTGTTAAAAGAATCATTTTTCCACTAGCCATTGGATCTAATCTTCCAGCATAACAAACAGAATCTACATAGTCCTTATTATTTAATTTATATCTTCTTGCAAATTCATTCGATGTAATCCCATAATCCTTCCATAATTCTATAATTGGCATAATAATCTTAAAATTAAATAAATTATTCAATTATTATATATTTATCGTTTATCGTCTATATTTATCGTCTATATTTATCGTCTATATTTATCGTCTATATTTATCGTCTATATTTATTTATATATCGGTCCCCGTTATCGCCGTGCCAATTATCCCAGTGGTCCCCGTTATCGCCGTGCCAATTATTCCAATGGTTCCAGTTATTATCCCAGTGGTTATAGTCATTCCAGTGGTTATAGTCATTCCAGTGGTTATAGTGATTATTCCAGTGGTTATAGTGATTATTCCAGTGGTGATCCCAACCTCCATTCCCATTATTTCCATGACCGTTATCCCAACCTCCATTCCAACCGTTACCATTACCATTATTATTTCCATGACCGTTATCCCAACCTCCATTTCCATTACTATTATTATTTCCATGACCGTTACCATTTCCACTTCCATTATTATTTCCATGATCGTATCCATTATTTCCATTACCATTTCCATTTCTATTACTTATTTGTTTTTGTATATTTCTATTATTAAACGCATTTCTGTTATTTCTATTGTTTATGTTATTTCTATACATTTTATACATTAACAATATAAAAAAATTTTATATTAAAATTTAATTATTAGTTTTAAGCATCATTATAATAACAGAAATGTATGCGACTAGTGTATAAATTGAGGAATATATAATTGTCTCAAGACCTTGCAAGCCGGAGTTTTTATTTGAGTCCCCCTCTAGGATGATGACGAGCCATTTAAAAAAAATAAATGGTAAAAAGGTTATAAATAATCCTACTATTGCCTTTACTATACCTTCTACTTTATTTGTATATGTTAATCCAATCACTATTGGTATTGATGAAAAAGAATAAGCAATAACTGTCAAAGGGTGAATTTCCATTTTTATTATATAACAATATAAAAAACATTTATAAAAAATTTTTATTGAACACATTCTTTTTCATTTATTAAAATTAAAATATTTATAGTTAATAAATGAAAATCAATCAAATATCTCCAATTTTATTAACAGCTATGTTTTTTTTCTCAGGTTTAAATAAATTAATTAACGTTGATAAAACGGTAAACAATTTTAAAGACAAAGTAAGCTACGCTTTAAATGTAAATGATAATATATATAATTATATTATTTATGCAGTTATTGCATTAGAAATATTAGCACCTATTATAATTGTGTATTATTATACAACTGGTAAGTTTAAACTCTTTTCCAACATTTCTACATGGGGGTTAATCATTTTTACTATATTAGCAACGATATTATATCATCCATTAAATATAAGTGATTATTATAAATCAATACCATTTTGGGCTAATATTAGTGTAATCGGTGGTTTATTATTATTAACAATTAATTAAATTTTTCCAATCTTTTCTTTCGTATCCATTCGAGATCATTTTTAATTTCATTTTTAGGTTCACTTTTAGGTTCACTTTCAGATTCATTTTTAATTACATTTTCAGTTTCATTTTTAATTACATTTTTAGGTACATTTGACATTTTTAACCAAGTTTCTGTTTTAATTTTTTTCCATGTTCCTATACATATACTTTGATCTTTTTTTGTTTTTTTACCCATGTGAGTTACATAATCTGCATTAGTAATTACAATATATTTTTCCCATGGCCCTGTTTTAAGACACAACGCATAAAATGTAGAAAGCATTTTCCATGTTATAACATTTGATTTTTTGCGTCCTATTTTACGATATTTTGCTTGTACGGCAATAAACTTATTAGATTTAGTTTGACAAACAAGATCAATTCCGAAATCTTTTCTTTTCATTGACATCATTTGTAATATTTCAGATGGTACTTCAGATAATAACCATACGTTTTGAAAATCGTATTTTTCATTGTTTTTGAGGTAAAGTTGACATAATAATTCAAAATGGTCACCTTTAACTTTTTTTGATTCTTTTAATCTCATTTCTACAAGGTCATGGGCTGGGCGATCGTACCAACTTTCTACATCTTTCATTACTAAATCAAAGATACAATTGTGTTCATTCTTTTCATACGATTTAATAATAGCTTTTTGTATAATTTTTTCAATAGTTGTTTCTTGATATGTAGTATTCATATTACTCAATGCAATTTTTAATAGATCTTTATTAAAAATTCAATTATTTAAGTAGTGGTTTTAAAATTTCAAAAGATTTATCGTAGTCTATTTCTTTTAATTGTTCTGTAACTTTATCTAATAAATATTGATCTTTATATATTGTTTTCATTATTATATATGGTGGTAAAATGGAGCCTTGTTCTTTAATTTCAGTGTACATAATACCAGGTTCAAATATATTCATTTGTAAAGTTTCAAAAACATTTATTATGCAAAATTCCTTATCTATAAATAAATGAAAAGTTTGCATTTAATTTATAATTTATTATTTTATAATTTTATAATTTATTATTTTTAAATAGAAATCCATTATTAGTTTAGATTATATTAATGTTTTTAAATTTTTTTATTTTATTGCATTTTTACAATATAGACAATTAGCAATTGATTTCTTATTACCAATGATATTTTTATTTATAAATATCACTAAATATAAATTACATAAAAACCCAGCTAAAAAACCAAATCCTATATAAAACAAAATCATACACGCAAATAATAAAATTTTTATTTATTATTCATTTTTTAATTAATAATAGAAATCCATTATTAGTTTAAATTTTAGATTACATTAATTTTGTATTTACAATTAAAATCTTTATTCAATTCGATTGCTTTATTATTATACGCAGATACAGCATCCAATTCATTTTCAAAAAATCCTAAATGAAGTTGTTTTTTATTATAAACGAGTAATGCTCTCCATTTATTCTTTGATTTAGTAAATGTTACACCATGATATTTGCTAGATTTTTTATCAATTTTAACTTTTTGAATTTCTTCATATATATTTTTAGGAATGGTGTTGTAATCAATTTCATTTAAAAGATAGTTTGTATTAAATTTTTGATTAAAATAAAGTGCTTGTTGGTTATATAACTTTACACATTCTATTTCACTCTTATTATTTCCTAAATTAAATGTTTTCCCGAGATGTTTAATACTTGCAACATAATAATTTCTAGAAGAATCATAACTTACACCACTATATTTAGAAGTCTTTAAATCTAAAATATTTTGTTTACTTTCATTTGGTATATCTCTAGGAATCGCTTGGTAATCTTGAATTTCATTCAATATGTAACTTGTTTTATTTTCATTATTAATATAAAGCGCATAATCATTATAAACCTTTGCTGCTTCTAATTCTGTATCGTAATATCCTAAAAAACTATTTTTATATGCCATTTTTAATTCAGCTTTCCATTTTTCTTTTTCTTTACACCAACATACGCCTTTATAGATACCTGTTCTATTCGTTGATTGTTGTCTTGTTAATTTAAACATGTTTGTTTCTTTTATTTCTTTATCTTTACTAATATCATTTATTTCATAATTACATACATCTTTACCTGTATTTTTCATATAATTAATTATATCTTGTGAAGATCCAAAATTAAATGTAGTTAAAAATTCATTTGTAATATATAAAACATACAATGCATATTTAATTTCATTATTATCAAAAAAGAACCACTCTCTACGACCTGGAATATTAAATGGTTGGAATATTTTATGTACAGTAGCTTCGAGCATTTCGCAATCGTATGTTTCAATTTCATGATAAACTTGCAATGATGCTTCGCTAGAAGCTGTATTTAAATTACGTAAACGTTTTTCTACATTATACGACATTCCAATTTTATAATGTCCTGGTTTAGATTTTTCTTTAATTATATATACGAATCCTTTACGTCTTGCTGAAAAGCCATGTGTACTAGGTTTATTTTCATAAAATTCTAATTTTTTCTGTTGTTCTTCTAATTGTTCAGTTTTTTCTTCTATTAAATTCTTTTGTTCTTTTAATTGACGTTTTAATTCTGTTGATTGATTAAAAATTATATCATCTAATATATCTCCTACCCACTCTCTAAAATTTTCTGCTATTTTCTTTTTACTACTATAAAGTAACCTATAAACTCCATGTGAACTTAAAAATATAATATCTTGTTGGCCTCCAAGGGTGTCCACTTTACGTACACCCTTTTCTTTACTTGTAAAATTTTGTATAGATGATCTAATATTCGTAATTTCTAATGCTTTCGCAACATCACTTCCTCTAAAATAATATTTATTATCTTCATCTTTTATTATACTAATATTGTTATTTTGAAATGCTTTAACAATACAATTTGGATCTGTTATTTCTGATTCCATAGGGAGAAAGTGTTATACCCTATTATAATTTTTTATTTTTAAATTAAAAACGCATTTATTAAAAAATAGTATATTAAAGCGTACATTGAGGTCGTAAGCTTTCCTTACTACCTTTTCATAATTTTGTATTGATTGTCTTAAATATCATTTGAGTATATGTCGCCCAGCATAAACATGTACTTGACGTTTTATACAAATTCTTAGAAATATTTACAAAAACGTCTATTTATCGACTCGTCTTGTAATATTTATTCAAAGTCTGGTCAAAATTCAAACTTTGTCCAAAGTGGAAAGCTTCTGGTCTTTTATCCAAGACCATTTTACAAGCTTCAGCTGGCGACATTTTGTATTTTGAGACCATAAAAGCGGCTAAACATATAGCCGATCTCTGTCTACCAGCGTAACAATGGATAAGAATGTTTCCCTTCTGTACATTGCTATGCTTGTTAATAAATTCTACAGCGGCTGGCATAAAATCAAACATGAGATCAAAATCTTTTTGTTTAAGAGAGTCATCTACTGGTATTCTCATATATTCTATATCTTTATTTCCATGAAAATAATTAGGTAAATCTTTTGAACAATTAAGAACAGCTGTTATTTTATTTTCCTTGAAAAAATCTTTATCTTTTGCAGCTTGATAATTACCTAAATATATTCTATTTTTTATCTTATTATATTTTGTTAATGGTTTATCTTGATTTTTTACAACCAAACCTCTTTTTATAGGACTATGCTTATAAATATAATCTGACAATGACATTTTTTTAGGACTAGTTTTCCTTTTTCTTGTTGTTTTATTATTCATTATCTTATTATCTTATATATATAACAAATAAAAAAATTTAATTAATTATTGGTTTAAAAATAAAAAACAATTATAAAACAATTAAAATAATTAAAACAATTAAATGGAAAATAAAGTAGAAAAAATAAGAGTTTTGTTCAGAGGATGGTTTGAAATCCCACACAGTTATTCATTAGTAAATTGTTTTCAAATCATTCATTTGTTTAAAAATTATTCAGATAAAATAGATTTTTATATTGAAGAAATGCCATATTTTAGATCAGAATGGAATTCTTCAAGAAAATTGGTATATAAAGAAGAATACAACCAAATTATTAGAAATTTTAAGAAATGGAATGGAGAAGAAGTTGATTTGATTTACAGTATAACTTATCCTTACAACATGGATATGACAATTATAAATGAAAAGAAAATTCCTAAATGTGTATTTTACACATCAGAATTTGCAACATTAGACCCTGGTTTTTTTTCATGTACTCAATCAAATTTTAATAGTGACAATGTTATAAAGGAATACGTTAAAAACAACAAAGAATTGTACATGACATCACCTAGTGTATGGTCATCTTTAGGGATGGAAAAATACAATTTAGAAAAAAGTAAGAATAGGATTATTACACATGGTGTTGATGGTACAGTTTTTTACAAAAAAGTTTCTTCTAGAGAATCAATACGTAATTTTTACAAAGTAAAAAAAGACGAAATATTACTTATGAATATTGGAGCAATGACTCAAAATAAGGGAATGTTTTTAATTTTACAGACGTTAAATATTTTAGTAAATCATTTAGGTAAAACACATTACAAATTATTATTAAAGGGAACTGGAGATTTATACAATTCAAAATCTTTTTTAGAAATTTATTTTAGTGAATTAATGAAGGCTGGTGTGTTGGATAAAGAAAGAATGGATAATTTATTAACTAATCATATTATTTTTACTGATAAAACACTTTCATATGAAAAAATTAATGATCTTTTTAATGCGGCTGATTTATATTTATCACCTTATATAGCTGAAGGTTTTAATTTAACAAGTTTGGAAGCTTTATCTGCTGGAACACCTGTCGTAGTTCCTATAACTGGAAGTACAAAAGAGTATATGGAAGATATATTTAATAACGGAGGAAAAAAGTTTATCTATTACGTTAATTCAAAAGTTATAGACGTTGGTAATGAAAAGAAGCAAAATGATATACAGATACAGGATCTTTTAAATTGTATTGTAAATAATGAAAAAGATATAAAAAATTGGTCATTTAGAGAAATGGAATATGATAGGATGAAACAATATATAAATAAGAAATATAGTTGGGATTACGTTTCAGAATTATTATATGATTATTTAAAAATGATAGTAAATGATAGTAAATCATAATGGTAATGTAAATGATAATGGTAATGTAAATGATAATGGTAATGTAAATGATAGTGGTAATGTAAATTAGTAAATAGAAAATATATATGTATTTTTATTTTATTTGTATTTAATAATGAACCCTGTTTTACTAGTAATATTAATTATAGGAATCGCTTTAGTATCATCTGCTTTTATAAAATCAAGAAGTAGATGTCCACCACCAAAAATTATTTATAGATTTATTCCAAGAAATACACTAGACGTACAATTTGGAGAAGATAATAGTCCAACTGAAATTTATAAAGACCTATTTTTAAAAAGTAATCCTTGGATTGGAGGATATAATTTAGGAGACAAAACAACTATACTTGAAGAATTAAAGAGTGAAAAAATACCTACTAAATCTACTAAACAATCTTAAAATAACGATTAGAGATTTATTTTTATATATATAATTATTTTATATATATATATATATAATGCAAAATTTACCAATTGAACTTATTGAAGATATATTAGAAAAACAAGATAATATTAAAGATATTACACAATTATGTGAAAGTAATTCTAGAAATCGAAATATATGTGAAAATTATTTTATTAATAAAATTAAACGTAAATTTAGTAGTTCTGCACAAATATATTCAGAATTATTATTAAAATTTAATATAATTGAAATAAGATACGCTGGCCAGACACATTTTAGAAATGATTCGTTAATATTTAAATCACATAAAGTATATGGTAAAGCTTTATTTATGAAAAAATTTAAATATTTACTTTCAGAATGGTTAAAATATGATAATAATACAGGAACTTCTTTTCCTAATAGACCAATTGATCCAGATACAAATATTGACAATGAATTAGATAGAGAAGAATATGCATTTTCATTAAAAAACGATGGAAATAATATTTTTATACAATTACAAGGTAATCATTGTTATAGATTAATATTATCAACACCTGATAATAAATTATATGAAAAAATTATTTATGATTATTTATATAGTAAATTTGAATATGGAGATGATGATTTTACACCATTAAATGCTAATAGAGGTACTTTTCCACCTGACAATTTTTATACAGTTTAATTGTCTTAGGTAATTAATTGTATATTTCTTTTTTTAGTATTTTTATATTCTGGTAAATAAGTTTTAATATTTGTAGAAATAAATGTAGATATATTATCATGTCTTTTTAATATTTGATTAAAAAGAGAAAATCCATCGGAAATATCATTCCATGTTAATAGATCTTCTCTATTTACTATTTTACTCTTTATTTTTAAATTGGTAGCTTCAATACAATGATATTCTCTATCATCAAAAAAAAGCATATTTTCATATGATATGTTTGATTTTTTTTGAATAAAATCAAACAAATCTATTTTAGAATCACCATGTACCTTCCAGTTTTTATATTCAATATAATCAAAATAATCAAAAATATTATATCTTTTTAAATATTTAGTTGCAACTGAATTAAGTGATACCAATGCAATTTTTATATTATTTTTTTTCAAACACTCAAATATATCATAAATATCTTTTTTTAAAACTGCATCTGTATCATGAATATCTTTATGAGAGTGAATGGTTCCATCTAAATCAAAAATAACTAATTCACATTGGTTTGATTTTTCGATAAAATTAGTACAAACTACCATTGTATATTTCTATAGATATCTATATATTATTCAATTTTTATCAAAATTACGTCAAATAGTTCAAAAAAATATTGAAAATGATTATATTATAAAGAATAATTAAACGATCGTATTATTAAAAAAATTTTATTTTAGATATTATATACAATGTCTTCTTCTTTAGAAAACGAATTAAAATTACTACAAGAAAAAAATTGGGACGAAAAAGAAAGAGAAATGGTAAAAAGTCTTGCTGAAAATATAAAATATTATAAAAAGATAATTCCTAATGCATTAAAAAAGGATATTTGCGAAGCAATAAATATGTGTAATGACTTGAAAATAGAATTAGATACTTATAGAGAATTTTGTAAAAAGAACGACTATATTTATTCTGAAAAAGAGATAATGTGTATTAAAAAAGAAGAAGAACCTCTAGAAGAGTCTTGTCAAATTAATGAGGATTCTTGCAGTTAAATAGTAAATGTAAATAGTAAATGTAAATAGTAAATGTAAATGTAAATGTAAATGTTAACGTAAATATTAACGTAAATGTCTTTAATGGAATAATGAAAAAATAAACATTTTATTATTTCTTATAGTATTTTTATTGAATTTCAAACGTGATATCGCGTTTTCTTTTTTCTTTACTTATTATATAAATGGCAAGTGTCTATACAAATTTATATTATAATCAACCTATAGTTATATTAGATTCTACAACTGCAACTCCAACAAGTGGATCCTTAGTTTTATACGGAGGATTTTCTGCTAGAGGTGCATCAATCTTATCTGGTATAACATCTATAATAAATTCAACAGAAAGTAACAATACTAGTTCTGGATCTTTAATTGTATCTGGTGGTGTTGGTATACAAAAAAATCTTAACGTAAATGGAAATACAAATATTACTGGTTCTATTACGGCAGCTTCTATAAAAACAACTCTTGTCAATAGTACAAATGGTTTATTTACAAATTTTACAACATCTAATTTTCAAGCTGATTATGTTAAATCAGTTGCTATATCATCTGGTTCTATTATTGCTACACAAGGTACCTTTTCAACAGTATCGAGTTCTTTTCTTTCAGTAAATACAATGTCTGCTGGTAGTATATTTTTATCTGGAGATTTAGCTGTAGCTGGTACTATTACAAGTGTAAATATTACAAGTACAAATATCATTGAGACAAATGTTACAGCTGGTTTTGTTTATGTTACTGATGCATTTTCAGCTATAGGAAATTCAAATACTATTGGATCTATTTATACTACAGGAGGTAATATTGGTATCAATAACACTCAACCAACTAGTTTATTAGATGTAAATGGTACGGCAAACTTTACAGATGTTTTAACTGCAAATAAAGGTATTACAACAGGAACTCTTCATGTTACAGGAGCTTCTTTACTTTCCGGAAACGTAACAATTGGTTCAAACTTGACTATTAATGGACCTTCTATGAAAATTCCAGTCGGAAATATTGCAACTCGTCCTGCAGTTCCTGAAGCTGGACATGTTAGATATAATACTGAAACTAGTCAATTTGAAGGATATGGACCTGGAAGTGCATGGGGATCTCTTGGAGGTGTAGTTGATATTGCTCAAAGTACTAAAATTCTAGCATCAGCAACTCCAAGTACAACCGATGGTAATTTATACTTTTATACAGTTGGTTCTGAAAGAATGCGTGTAAATAGTGTAGGTAATATCGGTATCGGAACTTCTTCGCCAAATTATCTTTTAGATATTGCTGGTACATTAGGAGCAAGTATCGGTATTACTACTGGATCTCTTAATGTTACTGGTGCTTCTACATTACGTGGAAATCTTACAGTAGATGGTCCAGGTTTACGTGTACCAACTGGAAATATCGCAACCCGTCCTGCAGTTCCTGAAGCTGGACATGTTAGATATAATACCGAAACCAGTCAATTTGAAGGATATGGACCTGGAAGTGCTTGGGGATCCCTTGGTGGAGTAGTTGATATTGCTCAAACTACTAAAATTCTAGCATCAGAAAGTCCAAGTACAACTGATGGTAATTTATACTTTTATACAGTTGGATCTGAAAGAATGCGTGTAAATAGCGCAGGTAATATTGGTATTGGAACTTCTTCGCCATCATTTAAATTAGATATTAATGGTACTTTTGGTGCTTCTACAAGTGTTTCTACAGGTAATCTATATGCCTCAAATTCACTATTTTCAAATACTATTGATATGACTCCAAGTTTAGGTGATATTATTAAAGAAATATCATTTTCTGCTCAAAATAATCAACTTAGTCTAGCAAATATAACAAATTTAGCATTTCCTAATAATACAGTTAGATCATTTTCAGCAATCATTTCAGTTTGTATTGTTAGAAGTGCTGGTTCAAATTTATATGCTAATTTTGATATTCGTGGTATTCAAAAAGATATTGGTGATTGGATGATCAATACTAATTTTATTGGAGATAATACTGGTATTATATTTAGTATATCAAACGTAAATAGTAAAGGTCAAATACAATATATTTCAGAAGATTTATCTAACTGGGTTTCAACGACATTTAAATTTAAAGCCTCAACGACTACTATATAAAATTTATTTTCCTCTTTTTTATTAAACTTTTTTTAAAAGGTTAATATAATTTACATGTTAGAATACATTCTTTATAAACTAAATACAACTGTAAATACAACTATAAATTATATAGTAACTTTATTTTCAGAAAATACACCAAAAGATAATGGTTATACAATTATATCTAAAACAGGTACAAAATACATAACCTATGAAGAATTACGGGGAGATAGTGTTTCTAATTAAATAATTGAATAAATAAAATAATGTAACTTGGTATAATGAATTGGATTTTTTTATTATATATTAAAAAAATAGATAAAAATAAAGCGTTATTTAAAATACTTTTTACAGACATAACATTATCGTCTATATTTGAAAAGATTGAAGAAATTATTGATATTTCTTCGTATAATATTGAATTAGAAAACAAAATTACAACCATTTTTAATAATAAAGTTGCATTAAAAGAAAAAATATATGTTGTATATAATGATAAAGAAGAATTGGATTTTTTAAAAACACATATGCCTATTGTGTCAAGTAGAATCAATGACGAATTAAATCTAAAAAGTTTCTTTATAATAAGTTCAAATATTATAGAAAAAAATTTTGAAAATCTTTTAAAACACTGGTAATTTTTTATTGTTTTTTATTTTTATTATGTAATTCGTATTCTAATATGTTTTTTTGAATATTTTCATATAATTTTACACTTTCATTTTTTAAATTTGGTATCATTTTACCATATTCCTGTCCTATATAAACACCTAATAAAAAAGCTAAAAGAGATCTCATTTTTATATATTATACTTATTTTTTTAAATATATTTATAAAAATAAACTTTTATCAAAAAAATACAAAACTTTAAAAACCTATAATGCAAAAAAGCCCAAAAATCTACAATATAATATTGCAAATTTTTGGGCTTTTAAGCTTTTTTTTTATTTTTTTAAAGTTTTGTATTTTTTAAAGTTTTGTATTTTTTAAAGTTTTGTATTTTTTTGATAAAACTTTTTTTTTAAAAAAGTTTATTTTTATGTTTGGAAATATTCATAGTTTTTTTCAATATATTCTAAAATTAATAATAGATCATTATCTAAATCAATACCTTCATCAGTTTCACAATTATCACATACACTACCATCTCCATAAGCTATACAATTTAAACACGTATTGTAATATTTACTACAATCATAACATAATCCTTCTTCTGTATCAATACACAAGTAACAATAGCGAAATTTCATTTTAACAATTTAACAGTTATATACAATTTTTATACATTTCTATTTTAAATTCAATTTTTAGTTGCTAATTTATTCTAAAAAATATCTATTAATAGACCATACTTTACAATTATATGATTTAGAAACTTTTTCAAAGCATTCATTTGTATATTCTACTAGATTGTTGATTTCGTAATAATACTTGTTAATATTAATACTATTAAACAATTTAGTAGTATCTTCTTCATCAATTTTATAATCTTCTTGTAATCTATATATAATATCAGTCACACATTGAATGTACATTTTTAATATATTTGATATTTCTGTTTTCTTTTGATTTTCTTTTTCTCTTTTTTGTAATAAAATTTTCATTTTATCAGCATCAATTTTTCCCATCATATATTTTATACGTATATCTCTATTTGTATCTTGTATATTTCTTGTTTCAAAACGTATTAAGTCAACTGATTTAATATGAATAACAGCTCTAGTTATATTCATAATTTTTGCTGGAAAAATATTTTTAACTCTTGATACAAAGTAATTTGAAAGTTCTCTTCCACATGGAACATCGCCTTCTGTTCTTTCAATTTCTTTACCAGAACGTCTTAAATATTCAAAGTATTCTGGATTATGTATTGTACCAGTTTCAATTTTTAATGTTTTCCAATTAAATGCAGTGTGACAACTAGAACACCACATTTGATCGCATCCATTTATTTTGAATATAGAAGAAGAGCATTTAGGACATGGTTTTGTATCTTTTTCTAATTGTTTAACTGACGCTACGATTTCTTCTTTACAAACATGTTCTGTGTCACGTGTTTTACCTTTTACTTCACGACAATCTCCACAAGCCCACATTTCACAAAGATTACATTTTAAGGATGTATTTAAAAATCCACGACAATCTCCATTAGGACAGTGTCTAATAAATTCTCTACGTGATGTATCAATCCCGGAATTTTTTAATTCGCTAAGTTCTTTGTCACATGCATCAAAGCGTTCAAGGAATTTTGTTAATTCTTCTCTCATATTTTTTTTTTCAATTTCCTTTTTTTCAATATTTACAAGTTTTTCAACATACACTTGCGTTTCTGGCATCATTGCTAATTCTTTTTCAAATAATAATTTTTCACGATAAGTTTTCCAAGTTTTAGTAATAAATGTTTTTTCAAATGATTCACTTAAAAATTGGCGATTCCATTGTACTTTACAAGACATACAATGAGCATCCATTGTTTGATCATGTAAATACTTTTTAATACAGTCACGACATGCTTCAAACCCACATTTACAAGTTACTTTTGTACGATTTGTTTTGTTAAAATCTTCGACACATACGTTACAAGCTGACATTATTATTATACACTTTTTCTTAATTTTTGTTTTTTATTCAATTTTTTATTCGATTTATTACCGTACGCAAAAATAGCTCATATGACTTTACGCAAAAAAGCCCAAGAACATATGTTCTTGGGCTTTTTTGGTTTAATTTTTTTATATTATTTTTATTTAAAATTCAATGTCATCCAAATTTATTTCTTCATTGTAATTAGCTTCATTTTCATTAGCTTCATTTTCATTAGCTTCATCTTCTCCAAAAAGTTCCTTTTCTTCATTGTAATTAGCTTCATCTTCAATTATATCTTTTACTGATTCAATACAAGATTCTTTTGTGTCATCGCAAATAACTGTTACTTTAGGTTCTTCTGTTACTTTTGGTTTTTTTGTTTTAGGTTCCTTCTTTTCTTTAGGTGCTTTAGGTTCCTTCTTTTCTTTAGGTGCTTTAGGTTTTTTTGCTTTTGGTTCCTTCTTTTCCTTAGGTGCTTTTGGTGCCTTCTTTTCCTTAGGTGCTTTTGGAGTTTCTTCTTTTGGAGTTTCTTCTTTTGGAGTTTCTTCTTTTGGAGTTTCTTCTTTTGGAGTTTCTTCTTTTGGAGTTTCTTCTTTTGGAGTTTCTTCTTTTGGAGTTTCTTCTTTTGGAGTTTCTTCTTTTGGAGTTTCTTCTTTTGGAGTTTCTTCTTTTGGAGTTTCTTCTTTTGGAGTTTCTTCTTTTAGAGTTTCTTCTTTTGGAGTTTCTTCTTTTGGAGTTTCTTCTTCTTTTGGAGTTTCTTCTTTTGGAGTTTCTTCTTTTGATTTAGTTTCCTTTTTTGGTTTTGGTTCCTTTTTTGCTTTTGGTTCCTTTTTTGGTTTTTCTTTTATAAAAACATTAAATTCAGATACAATTGTATTTTCATTATTAATCATTTGTTCATCTTTCCATACTGTAAAATCAGTTTCAATAATGAATTTAAAAAATGATTCCATTTTTTTGCGTTTTGGTTCAACAAAATTCAAAATGTCAATATCTTCAGGAGATGAATTTTTTCCTGTAATTAAATTTTTAATTACATAATTTTTAAAAAGCCAAGTAATAAATTTTGCGATATTTTTAGAAAAATTTTTAGAAAAATTTAATGTAATAGATTCTGTAAAAGATGGTTGTAAAGCGATGGTTGTAACTTGCATTGTTGTAACTTGCATTTGAGTAGACGTATTATACAATTTTTTTATATTTTTTATTTTTTATTCAATTTTTTATTTTTTATTTTTTTACAAAAAATCTACATCAGTTTTTGTAGCTTCTTTATCTACAAATAATTTATCCATTGTAGTACCACTTAATTCATGTTCTTTTGATACAATAACTGGTCTAGAATAATATTTACCAAGATATTTTTTAGCCATGTTTATAACAAATTTGTCATCTATATCTTCACCAAAGCATAATCCACGATTTTTATGTTTCATCATCCAAACAACACCAGATAAAACACCAGCCATTACTTGAATTACAGTTGGTCCAAAATATTGATCTTTTAACACATTTTTGGTATAATCTGTGTTTAATATAGATCCTGTCCAGAAATAAAATAATTCTTCATTTTCAGTAAATGGATTTTTTCTAGATATAAACAAAGAACCAATGTTATCATATCCAGTAATTTTATCTTCATACATATTTAATACTTTCCATCGAGATGGATCATTCATAATTTTAATCATTTCTTGTGGAGATGTATTATTCATCATTTCTTCAGTATGAGGATTTAATTTATAAACATAATGCATAGTTGGTGCGTATTTAAACGAACCTAAATAACGATTTAATGAAATTCCTTCACCATGATGAATACAACGTCCTTCAAATTTAGTAAATGTAACACTATCATCACTATTGATTTTTAAAGGAGCAATCGATTCAAATTTCAAATCTTTACCATAAGCCTTTGTAATTAATAATTGAGGTATAACTTGATTTACTTCAGACTTTGCAAAAGGAACATATTTTTCATGAGTTCCCATTTGAATTTCTGCTGGTTCAAGGCCTTCAGTAATTAATCCTACACAACTCCATGTATTAATGAAAATATCTTTATTAATTACTTTGGGTAATTGTGTATCAATTTCAGAACAATGCATCACTTCAATACCCATCATTTTAGCAAGTTTCTTATGATTTTTTTCTTTTACATATTGTTCCATATTTTTATTTACCTTTTTACCCTTTGTTTTTCTATATTTTATTACTTGTTTAGCTAAATTCATAATACCTTGTTTTATAAATACAGAAATCAATCCAGGATTCATACCAAATTCTATTAAAGCTGTAGTGTCACCATAATCTTTTGTTTTTTCCGCAACAACTTGTAAATTAATGTGTTGTAAAAAGATACCATTATTTATTGGACAATGAATTGTACTGTCAACTACTTCGTCGTCTTCTTCAATAGAAGTATTGATATATAAAATGTTTCTCATTCTACATTCTTGAAAAATAATATATGTGCATGTTTGAGTTGTTAGATCAATAACAATATCATCCTTTTTTAGTTTTAATTTTTCATCAAAAAGTGATGTTAAATTATCACGTTTTATTTCAAAATGTAAAAATGTTGCACCATTACGAACTATTTCTACAACAGAAGGAAATTTTTGAGTATCAGCATTTTTGTCTATAATATAAATTTGTTGAGGCTTATATTTAATAAACTTATTTAAATAATATATACAACATTTAGCAACTGACCCACAACCAAAAAAAACAATTTTTTGAGTTTTATTTAATTTAATCCTTTCATCCATTATAGTATATATAAATAAAATAAATTTACAAAAATATAGTAAAAAAGATTATAATAAAAAGGTGAATTTTTAATGATAACAATTAATAAAAAGGTGAATTTTTTAATGATAACAATTAATAAAAAAGTGAATTTTTAATGATAACAATTAATGAAATGTAAAAAAGAATGTATTCTTCTAAACGTGATTGTTTTATTTACGGAGATAAAATTCCATTATATAAAGTATTGCATATAAAGAGAACTTTAAAAAAACATTGTAAAAAAAATATTTTAGATAATGTGATTTGTGAAAACGAAATAAATGAAAATGGTAAACGTAAATTATCATTTGATTTAAATTAAAAAATTAAATTTAAAACAAAAATTAAATATATATATATACTTCCAAAAATATGTCATATAAATCGCAAAAAGAAGAAAAAAAAGAAGAAAAAAATTATCAATGTCATGTTTATACGTGCGATTCTTGTTATAATAAATTTTGCCCAGGATGTGATAATATAATAGATTGTGTAAAATGTGATAAAACTTTATGTAACGATTGTACATTGCCGTGCGTCAGTAAAGGTACCTTGCCGTATATTGACAGCGTACATAGTGGAAGATTTATGTGTTATGAATGTAAAAATGGATTTTGTTATAATTGCGAAGAATTTTTTAGAGTAAATGATGGAGATTATTGTAAACCATGTGCTATAAAATTAAATATAGATAAATATAGATAATATTTAATTAATATTAAGTAACTTTTTTTTATTTTTATATATTATAAAAATGATGAAATTAAACAAATTTAAATTTAAATTTAATAAAAAAAATATTATGGATATAACCTATGTTGTTATAATACTTCTTGTATTTGCACTATATTATTACGTTTATAAAAAAGAAGAAAAATATGAAAATTTTTATCAACCACTTTGGGTTCAACAAAAAGCTGAAAAATTAAAAGCTGAAGCTGAACTTTTAAATAAACAATTATTAGAAAAAGAAAAAGAAAAAGAAAAAGAACTTGTTGCTAAAAAAATAGCAGAAAATAATTCAAAATTCTTTAATATTTCAATTCCTAAATTATGGTAAAATGTTTATTTTAAGCTTTTAATTTTTACTGATTTAAGTATTTTTTTTATCTTTCTTAATAGTATATACAATAATATAAAGAATGTCTAGTCGCCACAAACACCACCACAAACACAAACATCACAGTCACCACAAACATCACAGTCACAGTCACCACCGCCACAAACATCATCGTCATCATCGCCATCATCGCCATCATCATAATCACTACTATTACTGTGATAATCATTACGATCATTATCTTTTTTGGAGATTATCTTATCCATTTGGATGGGGTGGATATCGTAGATTTTATTAATATAAAACGTTTATTTTAATCATAGTATGTTTTGCTTATTATATAAATTTTTTATCTTTTATAGTAATATAAAACAAATAAACAAATACGGCAAATGAATAAACAAAATACAACAAATATAGCAAATATAGCAAATACAACAAATACAACTTGTGGATCTAAATCCCGTAGTCTTATGAATAAAAATAAGATAAGGGTTCCTCCTCAAAATATTGTTAAAAATACTTCATGTACATCCGGATCATATATTACATATGTAAATTTGTATTTGCATCCAAATTCGCAAAATAATTCACTAAATGGATCAACTTTATCTAGTCCAATTGACCCAAGTACCCAAATTAATCAAACTACCGAAAAAAAAATAAAGGGTATTCAAAAGCCAAAATGTAGTAATAAGGAATGTCATTACTATGATCCTATGTGCGATGAAAATTATTTTTGTTGTAATCCAAGTTGTTCTTGTTTTGATCCATATTACTTTGATCCATATTACTATGATCCATATTACTTTGATCCATATTACTATGATTAATTACATCTAATATTTTATAATTATAAAGTATTAAATTTTTAATATTAAAAAATTCTAGACAAATTATTTTCTAAAATCATTATTTCTTTTATCAACACATTCCATTAATTCACTAGATAATTCTAATTTATCCTGCAATTTAATCATACCACGTACTTCTTTAGGAATACACACGCCGTGATATCCCCTACCATGGTCACCAGGAACTGTTATTCCATACTTGCCAATACGTGAATCTAAGCTAAATAATTCTTTTAATTTTTGATAATCTACATTCATTTTTTCACACAAGTCATATATTTCATTAAAAAAAGTTATTTTTACACCAAAATATGTATTCAAAGTATATTTAAATAATTCGCATTCTTCATAACTTCGTATTAAAATATCAATCTGAGTATTATGTTTATAAAATTGTTTCATTACATTTAAAATTTTTTGATATTTAGTCACCTTACCGTCTATCGACACTGTCGGTAAAGGTATATCAAAATGATCACTGATTCCTAGTAAAACAAACTTTGCATTATAAATATCATTTAAATAATTTTTTTGTGTTAGAAATTCTGGACAGAATATAATATCGAAATTCGTATATTTTTCACTTAATTCTTTACTAGTTCCTGGTACTATAGTAGATTTTATAATAACATATGTTTCTTTAGTGACATTATTTTTTAAACTTTCTAATACACTTTTTACAATTGAAATATCACAATTTCCTTCAGAATCACTATTTGTTGGCACTGCAATTATATAAAAATTAATATCGTTATTATTTTCACTAAATTTTACAAGATCAACGATATTATTAAAATAATTAAAAACACCTTCCTTTTTCTGAGTGTCACATACATTAAATTCTATATTGTTTTTTTCACATAAATGTCCCATAGCACCACCAACATAACCATATCCAATAATATTTATACTTTCCTTACTCATTTTTTTAATATTATTTATATATAATAAAAATTTCAATTTTTAACAAGTAATAAAAATAAATGTAAATGTTATTAACGCAAAAATTAAATTTTTAATAAATTTTATTATATTTTATTAAATTTTTATATTTTATTGTATTATAATATGAGTAATATAATTGATAATCTACTATTAATATCATGTATATTATGTATAATTGTTATAGTAAATAGTGTTGTTCGTAAAAAAGAACATTTGGATTTAATTGATACAAGTGATAATAATCCACTCATTAAAGAACTTAAAAAAATGAAAGAAGGTTTTGATAAATTAGGGAACATTGTTAATGTTGCAGGTGACGGTTTTAAAGGTGCATTAAAGGAACTTGAAAAAACATGGAATACAGCTAAAGATTGGACTGTAGGAGCAGCTAATACAGTTAAAGATACGGCTATAGATGTATATGAAAAAACAGCAAACTGGTTATATAGCTCTTGCTATAGAGATACAGCTCAATGTTATACAAATGATAATAGTGTACGTCCGAGGTATACTTTTATAGGTAACACTACAGGTGTACCATACGCATGTACATTGGGTAATAATTGGGTAGAGAATATCGGTCAGGATAGAGCGGATCATGGACAATGGAAAATTGCAGTTGATAAGTGGAGAAGTCCGTATTGTGAAAGAGATTTTCCAAATGAGTGTAGTACTGGAGAAAAGTGTTTTATGAATAGTAGATAAAAACAGTTTACTTGAGTTACTTATCTCCCAGATCAATGTGGCAATGGTACCTTGCCGTATATTGACAACGTCAGTAAAGGTGGTTGTTGGATGCAATCTAGATAATTTTTTATTAAAT
>Ga0209354_10000003_pt1 | contig 128499 bp, 169 predicted proteins | sample LauGreSpBDMM15DD_2_FD_187562 | JGI IMG/M metagenome (GOLD analysis project Ga0209354, IMG submission 187562) | Freshwater lake microbial communities from Lake Michigan, USA - Sp13.BD.MM15.DD (SPAdes) (version 2) | ecosystem: Environmental > Aquatic > Freshwater > Lake | place: Lake Michigan...
CACCTTGGAGCACGCAATGGCAGTTCACGATTCTCAAAGCACTTCAATAAGTTCTTCACAGATGTTCTGTATCCATACATAATTCATAATGACGTCGATACGATCATTCAGTTGGGTGATCTGTTTGATAATAGAACCAATCTTTCATACAAAGCATTCCATGCCTGTAAAGATCATTGGTTCGCTCCACTGGATAACATCGGTATTGAGATGCACGTGCTGCTAGGCAATCACGACATCTACCATAAGAACACCCTGGAAATCAATAGTCCAGAGTTACTCCTTGGTCAGTATGAGAATATACATGTCCATAGTAAACCATTTACTATCTATGAATTTGGTGAGCCACTCTTCGATCTGGTTCCTTGGATATGCGCTGATAACAATGATAGAGTCCTCTCATTCATTGGCAGAAAAGATCGAGCAAAGTATTGTGCTGGTCACTTTGAGATTGCTGGATTCTCAATGTACCGTGGTGGCGAGATGCTTTCGCATGGACTATCACCCGCACTCTTTGATGGCTATGATCGAATGTTCTCGGGGCATTACCATCACAAATCAGAAAATGGAAACATCCTTTACACAGGAACTCCATATGAGATTACCTGGAGTGACTTCGCTGACCCAAAGGGATTCCACGTAGTAGACACAGATAAAAATACCGTGGAGTTTATTGAAAATCCCTTTACTATATTCAGTCGTGTAGTGTATAATAATGGTTGGTCAGGTGATATCAGTTCCCTATCCGAGAAGATTGTCAAGTTGGTTGTCCAGGAGAAGAAAGATCTTTTCCTATACGATCGTTTCGTAGACAGCCTTAAATTGGCAGGTGTATATGAGTTGGCTATCATTGAGAATCTCGATGAGTTTAAGGATGGCGAAGTTGATGAGAATATTGACCTTGAAGACTCGAACGCCATCATTGAGAATTACATTAATGGTATCACAACTAATCTAGATAAAGATAAAATCAAAACATATATGCGTTCATTATACAATGAAGCACTTACCCTATGATCGTATTCAAAACAGTTAGTGTAAAGAACTTTCTTAGTTATGGTAACTACGACACAAAGTGGTTTCTTGATAAACATAACAGCACTCTTATCGTAGGCAGAAATGGCCATGGTAAGAGTGTCCTCCTGGACGCAGTGTGCTTCGGTCTGTTTGGTAAGCCATACCGTAATATCAATAAACCACAGCTGGTTAATTCAATCAACCAGAAAGCCTGTGTTGTTGAATTAGATTTGGTCGTCAATGGCGTTGAGTACAAGATCATTCGTGGTATGAAGCCGAATGTCTTTGACGTATACTGTCAAGGCAAGATGCTAGACCAGGAAGCAGCAATGCGAGATATGCAGACGTATCTTGAGCAGCAGATTCTTAAACTAAACTTCAAGACATTCTGTCAAGTAGTTATCCTTGGTTCAGCATCGTATACGCCATTTATGCAACTACCTGCGCATCAGCGTAGAGAAGTAGTTGAGGATGTGCTAGACATCGGTATCTTCAGTAAAATGAATGGTTTGTTGAAGGATCGAATAGCAGGAACGAAAGAAGAACTGCGCATCATTGAGATCAAAGTTGATTCAGCGAAGAAAGAAGCACAGGCACAGAAACGTATTATTGAATTGATCGAGAAGAATAAGACTTCGCGTATCTCTGAGATCAATGATGAACTAACAACACTGCAGGAAGAACTAGGTGTAGTAATGAGTTCACTATCTGCTCAGCAAGTGCCAGACTACGTTTCAGCGAAGGCTCTGCGCGAAAGACATACTGCCATTGTTGATAGCATCGATGATCTAAAGGCGACTGCTACACAGTTGAAGACTAGGCTCACGAGATTAGAGAGTCTTGAAGAATGCCCTACTTGTATCCAGGGTATCTCTCATGATCACAAGACAACTATCAAGACTAAGTTCGAAGAAGAATGTGATCAGATCGACCAGAACCTCAATGAACAATACCCATCATTGAAAGAAGTCGGTGGTCTCTTGCAAGCAGCAGAAAAAGAGCAGGGTAATTATGAGACAACAAAGGAAACTCTTACTCAGAGTAAGTCTGATCTAACTAAGTCGATCAAAGGCAAACAGGATCAGATCGAAAAGATCAAAGAAGATTCTGGTGATGTAGATGCTGAGAAAGAGAAGATGAAGGCAATTGCTGCTGAGGCATTACAGTTCATCTCGCGTAAGAATGAGTTGTCTGAGGAGAAGCAACTCCAGGAAGTATCACAGGTGCTGCTGAAAGATAATGGCATCAAGACTGCTATCATTCGTGAGTACCTTCCTGTGCTCAACAAACTCATCAATAAGTATCTGACTGTGTTTGACTTCTTTGTCAACTTCAATCTTGATGAATCATTCAATGAGGTAATCAAGAGTCGTGGTCGGGATGAGTTTAGTTATGCAAGTTTCTCTGAGGGTGAGAAGAAAAGAATCGACCTGGCTATCCTGTTATCTTTCCGCCAGGTTGCTGCTATGAAGAATAGCGCAAAGGTAAATCTCCTGATCTTCGACGAAGTGCAGGATAGTTCATTGGATCTGGATGCTCGTGCCAAATTCAATGATTTGTTGGACTCTATGGCTGGATCAAATGTGTTCGTTATCTCACATACAGATACCAGCCCAGATGCCTATGATGCGGTAATCAAAGTAGAGAAACGTGGTGATTTTAGTCAATATGAATACGTATAAGGAGAATGATTATGAAAGTACAAGCATCTGAAGATGGGTTTGCTCTGGTTGGACTTAAGAAGATCCACCTCGACCTTATTGCTTCTTTACTCTATCGAGTTCGGCTTGGTGAGACTCCAACCAAGATCGCTGCCTATGAACTTCTGCAGGAGCTGGAAGAGTTCGAGGTCCTCCCAGTTAGTTGTTCCCAAGAGTGGCCAGACGATTATTGTACGATAGAGATCTGACTTTACTTTTATTCAACTTCGAGGTATAATAACTTATCGAATTGAAAGGAAAGAAGTGGAAGCAAAATCGATAGACCTCTTGAGCAAACTTATGGCCAACGAGAACATCACTGTTCTGCGCCAGAAAGTCCAGACAGCGTCTTTTGACCTGAAGACCAGAACTCTCAGGTTGCCTACCCTCGTTGGAATGACTCCTGCCGAAGAAACGGTAATGGAATTCCACGAGGTCGGCCATGCTCTGTTTACTGGCGAAGAGTACTTTACTCTGGCCAAGAAGCAAGAGAAGAAGAATTTCAGCTCCTATATGAACGTCCTCGAGGATGTGCGTATCGAGCGACTGATGAAGCAACAGTATCCTGGTTGCCGCAAGGATTTCTTTGCTGGCTACAAGGTGCTCAACGAGCGTGACTTCTTTGGCATTGCCAATCGTGACCTCAATGAGTATGGCATCATTGACCGGATCAACCTGCACTTCAAGGTAGGGTTCTCCTGTGGTGTAAAGTTCACCAAGGAAGAGCGTGTGTTCCTGACTGCTGCGGAAAACGCAGAGACTGTCGAGGACGTGTATGACCTCGCCCTGCGTATCTATGCCTATGCAGCTGACGAGAAGAACAAGAAGCAAGAACAAGAAAAGAGTGACGACATCGAGTTCGGTGAGGGCGATCCGGATGAGTTCGATGACGAAGATTATGACTTTGACTTCGACGATGACATGGTCGAGGAAGAAGACTCTGAAGAAGCCGAACTGCCTCCGATGGATGATGGAGTCAATGAGGAGAAGGACGAAGAAGCAGATGATGAAGAAACTGCTCCTGCTCCCCAGACCCAAGACATTTTCAATGAGAAGGTTCAGGCGAACACCAATGTCGCAGGCTGGGATTTCATCTATGTCCAACCAAAGAACTACTATGAGCCGAAGTTCATTGGGTACAAAGATATTGTGGCTGACTTCCGCAAAGCCGAGTTCGGTGGTCTTGAGCTGAGTTCGTATCGGAAAGAGCAGTACACGAAGTTCCGTGCTGCTAACCAGAAGTCTGTCTCGCACCTTGTTAAGGAATTCGAGATGCGTAAGGCTGCTCAGCGTTACTCGCGCACGCAGGTCTCCCAGACTGGTTCGCTGTCTATGAGCAAACTTCACCAGTACAAGACCAGCGAAGACCTGTTCCGTAAACTTGACGTCATTACCGATGACAAGAACCACTCTTTCCTGATGCTTCTGGACTGGTCTGGTTCTATGCAGACCTACCTGCAGGATTCGCTGGGTCAGGTTATTACTCTGGCATCATTCTGCCGCCGAGTGAACATTCCTTTCCAGGTCTGCGCATTCAGTGACTCTCGTAACGCAGATATTACCTACAGCGAGGGATTCTTCTCGAAGTACAACGATGCTGTTAATGAGCCAGGTCAGTTCGGTGTGATCAACGGAGATATGATCAATATTCTGAATTTCCTCGATTCGAAGATGAGCAACTCAGAATTTGATTTTGTCTGCGAAATGCTGTATACGTTTCGGTTTATGTCGATCTCTGACAGTACTCTTCAATACAAGTATCGCCTCGGTGGTACTCCATTGATCGAGTCGATTGCTTGGTTGTATGACTACATCGATGAGTTCAAGAAGAACACCAAGGCTGAGAAGATGACCGTGATTACGGTTACTGATGGCGAAGGCCAGGGTGTTTCGTATAAGACTACTGATGCTACTTATACGATGAAGAAGATGCTGCGTTGCCCGAAGACTGGTCGCGTGTATACCTGCAATCATCGGACTGAGACTCAGCGGAATATGATGCAGATGCTCAAGGATGCCAATCCAGATGTTCGGTTCGTTGGCTTCTTCATCGCTGGTAGTGTCAAGAATGTTCGGAGTTTCAACTACCAGAATGACAATAAAGTTTCTGACTCTACTGCAATTATGCGTCAACTGAACAAAGACTACTTCTTTGAGTATCCCTTGGCTGGTTACCATAAAATGTACATCATCCCCTCGCAGACTGGGGAAATGGAGTTCAATACCCGTGGGATTGACAAGGATATGTCTGCAGCCAGGATTGCGAAGTCTTTTAGCTCCTCTATGTCCTCGGTTATCAAGGGTCGGGTCGTTTTGACGAAGTTCATCTCCGAAATTGCTTGACTTTTATTCAGTTTCGAGGTATAATAACTTATCGAAACGAAAAGGAAAGAAAAATGGAATACCAAGAGTTTATTGTCTACGGTGATCATTGCTCGGATGAGTTGGCTCTGTATGATTACAGCCTGGATCACCCCGACACCTACAAGGATGCGAATCCTACCGAGGAACTCCATGGTTACTTTCCTGCCTTCGTTGGCGTTGACCTCACTTGACTTTTATTTGAAGTTCAGGTATAATTTATTATTGTTTATTTGTGATGGAGTTTAATATGTGGCTTTCCCGATTCAATTCTCAAGAAGTTGAGATTATCCGTAAGATGCGTCAGCTGGATACGGTGTTCGCTGAGACTGGCGAGTTCAAGCCAGTTCTGATCAAGAATGCGTGTGATGCTTTGGGTGTTCCCCCGAAGTGGTCTATTCGCGACAAGAGTCAACCTGTTAGCCGTGGAGTGTATCTTATGCATGGTGATAGTTCTGAGAATGCTGTGAAGCAATCTGAGCCAGAAGCAGCTCCTGCTCTGGTGTCTGCTGTGGAGCGTAAGGTCGTTCCATTCAAGCAGTCAGCTGTACGTCAAACCCTGGTCGGAGCTGTCCCTCCAGTAGATCCTAAGTATGTTCCATTCGGTAACTACAAGGATATCGAGAAGATCATCAAGTCGCGGAAATTCTTCCCAGTCTTGGTGACTGGTCATAGCGGTAATGGCAAGTCCACGACCATTATGCAGATTCACGCTAAGAATGACATGCCTATCATTCGGCTGAACATGACCAAGCGCACCGATGAGGAAGTCCTGATCGGTAGCAAGACCCTCGTAGATGGTAACGTCGTGGTTATCGAGGGTCCAATCCTGATCGCTATGCGTCAGGGCTGCACCGTATTGCTCGATGAAGTGGATGCCGCTGAGAGCAATACGATTATGTGCCTCCAGTCTATCCTGGAAGGTAAGCCATACTACTTCGCTGCGATCGGCGAGTATATCAAACCAGAAGTTGGTTTTAACATTATCATGACTGCTAACACCAAGGGTCAGGGTTCAGAGGATGGTCGGTACATCGGTACCCAGATCCTGAACGAAGCCTTCCTTGAGCGAATCGCCTTTACCTTCGAGCAGGAGTTTCCTTCTCCTGCTGTTGAGAAGAAGATCGTGATGAACATCATGGAGGAGAATGGATGTGTTGATGAAAAATTCGCCGAAGAACTCGTCAAGTGGGCTGATGCGATTCGTCGGTCTTTCGCTGATGGTGCTGTTGACAGCCTTATTGCTACTCGCCGTCTTGAGCATATCGTTCGCGGGTTTTCTCTCTTCAAAGATAAGAAGAAAGCAGTCGAACTGGCAGTGAATCGTTTTGATTCCATGACCAAGCAGGCATTCTTCGAACTCTTCGATAAGATCTCTACTGAAGAAGTGGTAGTTGCTGCTCCTGAAGTTGCTGCTGCTGTTGACCTTGACGCTCCTCCATTCTGATCATGCTTACCTTTAACGATCTCTCCACTGCCCAAAAGAAATGGGTGTATATCGTCAATCACTTCCACCCAGAGGTGACTACTGAGATTACATTCAAGCAGATCAATGAATTCCATGAGGAGTTTATGTCTCTTCGCCAGAAGGACAAGAAGTATAAGGTCGGTCTCCCACTTTGGTTGATTGGTCACAATACGATTCGTCGTGGTGTATACTTCTTTCCTGCTGAGGCAAATACATTGGCTCCTGCTTCCTCGAGACCAGTTCCGGTGAAGACTGCCCTGCTCGAAGAATTTAAGCAGGAATTAGCCAAATACGGTATAAAATAATTTTACTTATAAAGTGAATCGCGCTAAACTATATCCTTGGTTGAGTAAGGTGTTCGGGCTTACTCTGTTGAACCATTATCTCCCGAAATTATTTGATTGGAAATTTATGACTAAAGCAAAGACCCCTAAGACCAAGACCGAGCAACTTCTGACCGCACTGCGATCGGGTAAGGTATTGTCGGCACAGGAAATCCAAAAGAAGTTTGGTTTCGCTAATCCGTATCGTGCCATTGGCTATCTGCGCGAGAAGCGTGTCTGTGTTTACAGCGATCCTATCACTATGCGTGATGGCTCGACTGTTACGAAGTACAGCATTGGTGTTCCCTCGAAGCAGTTGGCTGCTCTGGGTTATACGCAGTAATTAAGGAGAAGCAACGATGACTACAATCGGTAGAAAATATGATAGTGGGAAGCCGGAGTTTTCGTTGCTTCCACCTTGGGCTCTTGAATCGGTAGCGAAGGTACTTACCTTCGGGGCTGAGAAGTATGATGTTGATAACTGGAAGCATGTAAGCAATGGAGATTATCGGTATCGGAATGCTGCGCTGCGTCATATCAATGACTATGTCAAGGGTGAGAAGATTGATCCAGAGAGCGGATGTAATCACCTTGCTCACGCTATTTGTTGCCTTATGTTCATTCTGGATGCAGATGAATCTGGGCAAGCACTAGCTCCTCCAGAAGTGAAGTTTGATGTGCCGAAAGTGAATTATGCATTTCTGAGAACTGTTACATCGGAAAAAGAATTCCCTTCTACGATGTATAGTGTTTGTGCCTCTCCTACCCAGGAGGTTATGAACTATAGTAGCGTTACTGCTAACACAGATACATACAAAGCGAATTATGAGTTTCAGAATCGCAGTGCAAAGCATCTGGCTGGCATTGCCCGACCAGTCAATAAACAATAAGGAAAAATATGAAGATTTCAAAAGAGACCGTACAGATTCTCAAGAGTTTCAGCGGCATTAACTCAAACATTATGATTCGGCAGGGCAATCGTCTTGCTACCATTAGCCCACAGAAGAATGTGATGGCTGATGCTGCAGTTGCTGAGACTTTCCCAGCTGACTTCGGTATCTATGATCTTTCTGAGTTCCTCGGTGCTTTGTCTCTGTTCGATGATCCAGATGTGGAGTTCGAAGGTAAGACTGTGTCGTTGAGCGAAGGTAATGATAGCATTCGCTATTACGCAGCAGATACTTCTGTTCTGACCATTCCTCCGGAAAAGAAGATCACGTTCCCGAAACCAGATGTTGAATTCATTCTTCCTGCAGCTGTGCTTACGAAAGCGATTCGTACGGCATCAGTGCTGAAGGCAGCAGATGTTAGCGTTGTTGGTGAGGATGGTGTTCTGAAGATCGTCGTCGGTGATCTGAAGAATGCAACAGCTAACAGCTACAATGTCAATATCGGTTCCACTGATATTACATTCCGTGCTAATCTGAAGGTCGATAACCTGAAGATGATCCATCAGGACTATACTGTGTCGATCTCGTCGAAGAAGATTAGTCGATGGGTAGCGACGAGTGGCGATATGACTGTGTTCGTTGCCTTGGAAAGTAGCTCGACGTTCTAAATTATTTTGACTTGCAGGGCGACTGGTGTATAATTGCACAGTCGCCCTTATTTATTATGGAGTATTGAATGTCAGATATTAACATGATGGTTTGGTCTGAGTTCTATCGACCAACCACTATTGAAGAATGCATTCTTCCAGCTGAGACAAAGAAGTCTTTGATGGAAGCAATCGCATCTGGGAATGTTCCCCACATTCTTATGTATGGTCCAGCGGGTACGGGCAAGACTTCTGCATGTCGTGCCATCGCCACTGCACTTGGTGCTGACCTAATGTATATCAATGCCTCTCTTGAGCGCAGTATTGATATTATTCGGAACCAGGTTGTTTCCTTTAGTTCCTCTGTGTCATTCTCTGGTGGTTTGAAGATCGTTCTCCTCGATGAGTTCGATGGTATGCCTCCACTTCAGCAGAATGCATTGAAGGGTGTTATTGAAGAGTTCCCGAATGCCAGGTTCTTCTTTACCAGTAATCACGTAAATAAGATAATTGATCCGATCAAGTCTCGTTGCGTAAATATCAATTTCAAGATTGATAATGCAGAGAAGCCAAAACTTGCATCTAAATTCTTCAAGAGGGTTACGCATATCCTCAAGGAAAAGAATGTTGAGTTCCAGACGGATGTGGTCGCGGAACTAGTCACTAAATACTTTCCTGATTTCCGCCGCACTCTGAATGAACTGCAGCGTTATGCTATCAGTGGTAAGATTGATTCTGGTATTCTTTTGAATCATTCTTCTGAGACGTTCAAAGAATTGTTCAATGCGATTCGTGATAAGAACTTCAAGGATCTGCGTAAGTGGGTTGCTTCGAATACTGATATTGATCCACAGGTATTGTTCCGTGATATCTATGATAATGGAAATGATTTATTCGAGCCGAACTGTCTACCATCGATCATTCTGATCTTGGCTGACTATTCTTTTAAGGCAACCCATTCGGTTGATGCAGAGATTCTTGTTACTGCTGCGATGACTGAGATTATGATGATTGCGAAATTCAAATGATGGACGTATTACTATATTCATTTATCGGAATACTGTTTATCGTCATACTTATCCGATATGGCAGATACTGCTATAGACTTGGAGTGTCAAGTACGACAGGTGCTCTGAATGTTTTGTGTGAAGAAGATAAGAATGGATTTATCTTTTACAACTTATTGACTGAAACATTTCTCTGTCAATCTGCTGATTATAATAGTGGTGTTTCCGCTCTAAAGAATACTTATCCAAACATCGACATTGTCGTTAGTATGGCCTCCCGCACTAAAATAATTGATGAAGTAAATGAAACCATTTGAATATGTCAATGCAATATGCGCATCAAGGGATGACTACTGGGAGGATGGTGTATCTGAATCTGAGTATGAGCCATTCCTAGTCAATCGTGCTCTCTCGCATCACTATGATACTGTTATGTATGCGCAGGAAATGAATGCCAGGTCGCACATAAGTAAGAAGATGCAGTATGACTTCCTGCGTATCGGTGTTCAACCAAAGAAGAAGAGATTTGCGAAGTGGGATAAACAGAAAGACGAGAACATTGAGTTGATTCAGAAGGTATACGCAGTCTCATACAAGACTGCGATCTCCTATGCAGCTATATTAAATAATGAGGATCTAGAAAAAATAAAATCCTCATTATGTAAAGGCGGATTAGGAAATGCAAAATAATTATGCGTTAGATGTGTATGTAGAATGGACTCCGGAGAAAATGCTCGAGGTTTTGATTTCTGAACCAGATTCATTTCTGAAGATCAGAGAAACTCTTTCTCGTATTGGTATTGCTAGTAAAAAGGATTTCATCCTTTATCCGTCTTGTCATATTCTACACAAAAGGGGTAAGTATTATATCGTACACTTCAAAGAGATGTTTGCGCTTGAGGGTAAGCAAAGTGACATTACTGTTGAAGATTTGGTGCGAAGAAATACTATCGCTAAATTGTTAGAACAGTGGGGATTGTGCAAAGTTATTCAAGAAGAAATTCCAACTACCAATATGTCAAACATTAAGGTAGTTCCTTACAAAGAGAAAAGTAAGTGGACTTTCAAACCAAAATTCATGATGCTGACGGACCGTATGAAACAACGTCAGCATCAAGAATCGGACGACTAATATGTTGTCTGGCCGCGCTCGCCGAAAGGGGGCAAAATTAAACTTTACCGAAAGGGAAGAAATGACTGATTTACAAAAAGTGTTTGGTGATATCGTTCGTAGTAGCGTTGGTATGGAGAAATTCATGGATGCACATAAGCAAATTGCTGATGTTGCTTCTAAAATGAATTCTCATTTTCCAGCATACAATATCAAGAAGGTTGAAGAAAACAAATACGAAGTAGAACTGGCTATTGCTGGTTACACTATCGGTGACGTATCGATTGAACTTGAAAAGAATGTATTGTCCATTCGTTCTTCTAAACAAGAACTAGGTGCTCTTGAAGATTCATTCATCTACAAGGGATTTACCTACAAGGGTTTCAACCGATCATTTACTCTTGAAGATAATATTCGTGTTGAAGACGCTGAGTTAGTAAATGGATTGCTTAAGATTTATCTTGAGCGTCTTGTACCAGAAGCACAGAAGGCGAAGAAAATCAATATTCGTCAGCCAGCTGGAACTTCTGAGAAGAAGATCTTGAACGAAGATATGTTGTAATAAACAGACAGGGCTGGGCAACCAGCCCTTCTAGTATGATCAATAAACTAACTATTTTCCCTATGCTTATGCGAGACGATTGGCTGTTTCGCATAAGCATAAGTGACACCACTAATATAATGCTTATTGTTCTTAATGTAAAAGACCCAAATATCTTTATGATGCGTTACTTCTCTGACTCAGATGAGGCGATTGCATTTATTGATGAAGCAGCTGCTGGTAAGCATATCGACTATTTCTGATTGGATTTATTATGTTTGCATTAGATATTGAAACGCTAGGGGTTGAAAGCACCTCTATTATTCTTTCTGTTGGTCTGTCTTATGTTTCTAATACAGAACCAAAGTCCTACCAAGAAATTCTTGACAATTCAATTTTCGTTAAGTTGAGTGTCAAGGATCAGATATCTGTTGGCAGAGTTGTAATGATGTCTACTGTTGAGTGGTGGACTAAGCAATCCGAATTCGCAAAGGATCGCAGCTACTACCCAAAGAAAACTGATCTCTCTGTTGAAGAGGGAATTGCTGTTCTTCAGAAATGGGTAAATGAACGAGCGAAGAAAGATGACCTCTGCTGGATTCGAGGTAGCCTTGACCAGATGTGTCTAGATTCTCTGTTTAGAGCAGTCAATGCTGAACCTCTGTTCAAGTATAATATGTATCGAGATGTTCGTACGGCAATTGATATTATGTATCCAGATACTTCAAAGAATGGGTATGTGGATGTTGACCCAGAACTATGCCTTGGCTTTGACCGAGATCAAGTCCTTAAGCATTCTCCAGAGCACGACTGTGCCTTTGACCTGGCTATGATTCTATTCGGTAAGCAGTAATTTATTAAAGGGATTTATTATGTTAGAAACTATATGTGAATTATTAGAAGATGCATACAATCGTAATTGGATTACCAGCAGAGATGGTAATGTGAGTATTCGCCACCACGATCGTGATCATTTTTATATTACTCCCAGTGGTGTGCGCAAACAAACACTACAACCTGATCAGTTTAAGAAGATTGGCGTTGAAGAGGGTTTCTACGACCAGCCTCCTCGATTGCATTATTCAAGCAAAGAGATGGATTACACTGACATCAGTAAGAATCTAAAGCCCAGCGGAGAACTACCTTTACACTTTGGACTACAAAAAGAGTTAGGGCAACACGCAGGCGATGTTAGAGTTGTAGTGCATGTTCATCCAACTTACTGTATCGCCGCTATGCATGCTGGTATTGATTTGAGTACTATCAGTGATGCATTTCCAGAACTCAATCGTTACACGCAAGTGGCTCCCAACGTTGGTGATGTTGCACCAATTAGCCAAGAACTTGCCGATGAATGCCATAAGATGTTAAAGTTGGATAAAAAAGGCAACATTGCCTATGACATAGTTGGCATCAAAGGACATGGAGTTGTGGCCATTGATACCAGCCCTTGGCGAGCGTATGAGCACATAGAGAGGCTAGAACATATTTGCAGGATAGTACTTGCTTCGGGAAAATACTAAATCCGAGCCAGAATCCATTTCGTCGTAAATGGCTTACCATTGGCCTTTCGCTTAAAGATCTTCTCGAACTCTAGTTTCTCGAGTTCGGCAATCTTCTCTGCATTATGCTCGAGACATGCTTCGTACAGTTTACGTAGTAGGTTCTTTTGTTTCATATTACCTCCTTTTATATTATTTAGCGAAATAGTATGAATGATTTATACTAAATCAGAATTTATTTTACTTCTGACTCAACAGCAGGTATACTTGTTCCTGCTGTAATTATTATGGAGATGCCTAGTGAGTGATTCGTTTTACACGAACGTAGAAGTCTTTGGCAATACCGTTATGACACGTGAAGTTGTCAATGGTGTTCGTCAGAAGTCCAAAGAGCAGTGGCAACCGACGTTGTTTCTCAAAGACAACAACAATACTGAGAGTGTGTTCAAGAGCCTGTATGGTGATCCTGTGAAGGAAATAACCGCAGGAAACATCCGTGAGACCAAAGACTTCATCAAGCAATACGAAGGCGTAGATGGGTTCTCGATCTTTGGTCAATTGAACTTTACCCTACAGTATCTCAACAATCGTTACCCACAGAAGATTACTCCAGATATGAATAATCTTTCTGTCTGGTCAATCGACATCGAGACGCGCACAGGTGATGAGGGATTCCCTAAGCCAGAGACAGCGAATGAAGAAGTAGTTCTTATTACTCTTCAGAATGTAAAGACCAAGACCTGCTATACTTTTGGCAAGGGTGCGTATATTGGTTATACTGGATATGATTCTAAATTCATCAGTTGCGCAGATGAGTATTCTTTGTTGAAGCAGTTCCTGATGTTCTGGGAATTTTCTGACATTGACATCATTACTGGCTGGAACATTGAGTTCTTCGACATTCCTTATCTGATCAATCGAATCAAGCGCATCCTCGGCGAAGATGCAATGAAGAAGATGAGTCCTTGGGGATTCGTTAGCGCAGAGATGCAGTCTTATCGTGGTAAAGAAGAAATGACTGTTGACATCAAGGGTATCGCTATCCTTGACTACCTTGCTCTGTACAAGAAGTTTACATACACGAAGCAAGAGAGCTACTCTCTGAAGTATATTGCTGCTGAAGAACTCGGTCATACGAAGGTAGATCTTCCAGGTGATACCTTCAATGATAACATCGATCATCACTGGAATGACTTTGTTCATTACAACATCGTAGATACGCAGCTGGTAACTGAACTCGAGGATAAGTTGAAATTGCTTGAGTTGATCATTACGATGGCATATCAGGCGAAGATCAACTTTACGGATGTGTTCAGTCCAGTAAAGATGTGGGATGCTCTGATTCATAATTCTCTGTTGCGCGAAAAGATCGTTGTGCCGCAGCGTGGCCATACTGGTTGCAGAAGCATCGATGGTGCGTATGTAAAGGAACCTCTGACTGGTAAGTACAACTGGATCGTCAGTCTTGATGCTACCTCTTTGTATCCAAGTATTATGATGTCATTGAATATCAGCCCTGAGACTTTCGCTGGACGTACTGATATAACTATGGATTCTCTGCTGGATAATCCCAACATTACTTCTCCGTATGTTCAGCAGGATTATGCTATCTCTCCGATCGGTGCATTGTTTACTAAAGAAAAGACTGGCGTTCTTCCTCGTCTGATTAAGGAAATGATGGCTGCGAGAAAGACAGCAAAGAGTCAGATGCTTGGGCTTGAATCTCAGTATGAGAAGTCCAAGGATAAGTCATTGCTTCCGAAGATCTCTGCGTTGAATAATGCGCAGATGGCTGCGAAGATTGCACTGAACAGTCTTTATGGTGCTACGGCAAATGAAGGATTCCGATTCTTTAATCCAGATGTCGCTGAGTCAATTACTATAACTGGTCAATACATTCTGAAGAAGATTGAAGTTGCTTTGGATATTGCTCTCAATAAGAAGTTCGATACTGGCGAGCACAAATATCTTGTCTATGTTGATACTGACTCCGTGTATGTGAATATGAAGCCAGTGGTTGATAAGTTCTTAAGTGGTAAGCCTACTGAGGAAATCGTAAAGAGTCTTGAGAAGGTAGCGAAAGATATTCTTCAGACTGAGATCAATAAGATCTGCGGTGAGGTAGCAGATACGCTTGGTTTCTTTGAGAATGATATCCACTTTAAGTTGGAAGCAGTTGGTGATACGGCTATCTGGTGCGCAAAGAAGAAGTATATTGTCCGAGTGCACTCTTCAGAAGGTGTTACTTATGCTAAGCCAAAGTTTAAGGTAATGGGTCTTGAGATGGTTCGGTCATCGACTCCTGCATTCATTCGTGGTAAGTTACGAGAGTCTCTTGTGCAGGTATTTGATGGTACTGAGAAGACTGTTCAGTTGTTTATTAGTGAGGCACGTGAAGAGTTTAATAAACTTCCTATCTCTGCTATTGCCTTTCCTCGTACTGCTAATTCTATTGATGATTATGCAGATGCTAATTCGATTTACAAGAAGGCAACTCCTATTCACGTAAGAGGTGTTCTTTTGTATAATGAGATTGTCAAGAGGAAGAAACTTCAGAGCAAGTATCCTCTGATAAATGATGGCGACAAGATTAAGTTTATGTATCTGACAATGCCGAATCCACTGAAGGAAAACATCATTGCGATTCCTGCTGATGGGATCCTTCCTCCGGATCTTGGTTTACATGAGTATGTTGATTATGAGATGCAATTTCAAAAGAGTTTCATCAATGCAATGGATATTGTCCTCCAGCCGATCGGTTGGGCAGCTGAGGAGACAAGTTCCCTTGAGGACTTCTTCGGATGATTAAACTGCTCTTGAGAGCGTAATAATTTATTTTGTTTTACCCCTGATACCAAGTATACTTGGTCATCTAATAAGGAGATATACCTATGAGTTTGCTTGAACGACTTCGCAAGAATTCAACTATTAAAGATACTGCTGTTCTTTCGGACAGTAAGTATTTCACCAAGAAAGATATGATCCCGACCTCAATCCCTGCAATGAATATCGCATTGTCAGGTGAGATTGATGGTGGATTTGTTCCTGGTCTTACTTTGTGGTGTGGACCATCAAAGCATTTTAAGTCAATGTTCTCATTGATTATGGCAAAGGCATATCTTGAGAAATACCCAGAAGCAGTTATGATCTTTTATGACTGCGAGTTCGGCACACCATCTGCTTACTTTAAGTCACTGAACATTGATCAAGAACGCATTCTCCATGTTCCTATTATGAATATGGAAGAGTTTAAGTTTGATGTTATCAAGCAACTTGAGGCATTGAATCGCGGAGACAAGGTTATCTTCGTTATTGATTCGCTCGGTAATATGTCGTCCAAGAAAGAAATGGATGATGCCATTGAAGGCAAGTCCGTTGCGGATATGTCTCGTGCTAAGCAGATGAAGTCGATCTTCCGTATGATTACTCCATACCTGAATCGTCTGGATATTCCTATGGTTGCTGTGAATCACATCTATATGGAACAAGGTCTGTATCCAAAGGCAATCGTCTCTGGTGGTACTGGTGTTTACCTTTCAGCTGATAACATCTTTATCCTTGGTCGCCAACAAGAGAAGGAAGGTACTGACATTATCGGATATAACTTCATTATCAATGTCGAGAAGTCCAGGTATGTTCGTGAGAAGTCAAAGATTCCTATTGAAGTAAAGTTCGAAGGTGGCGTCTCTACTTGGTCTGGTCTGCTTGATATTGCGATTGAGTCTGGTCATGTTATCAAACCTTCAATGGGTTGGTACTCCAGAGTAAACAAAGAGACTGGTGAGATCGAAGATAAGAAGTGGCGCGCAAAGGATACCGACTCCAAGTTGTTCTGGCAGTCGATCCTCTCCTCCGCATCATTCCAGGAATACATCAAGAACTCATATCAAGTATCCAATGGTGACATCATCACTGATGAGGATATCGACGCAGAACTAGAGGAAGTTTAATGATTAACATTCGAATCATCGAAAGAGGTATTAATGTCAAACCACTACTGGATGAAGCTCTTTCGCTTTCTCCGGAGAGTTGGGTTACTCACTCGAAGGTAAAGACGCATACTGTCGTGCCTTTGACTGTTCCTGTAGTTTATGCAGGGCAAGATACCTCTATCCTTGATTCGAGTGAGACAATCAATACTCCGCAGTATTATAAGTGCCCAACTATTCTGAACTGGATGCGCCGTAGGAACTTCTATCACCATGCATGGGCAGGAATTTATCGATTGCCTCCTGGTGGTAATGTTCCTCCGCATAAGGATGACTCCGGTGATTACTATATGGACAAGATGCGTTACCATCTTTGTCTGCAAGGAAAGTATCTGTATAAAGTAGAAGGTGATCCAGTGTATACGATTACACCTGGCACTCTGTTCTGGTTCGATTTACAGACAACGCACAGTGCTGAGTGTATCAGTGATGATGACAGAATTACTTTGTTATTCGACTTAGCAAATCCGAATTCTCTGATTAACCCATAAGAGGTAATTATGATTTTAGATAAAATTGAGTTAGTGCAAGAGGCAGAATCAGACAAGATTAGACCGATTCGAATTACAGAAGGTGAGTTCGAAGGTGTGGTAGTTAGGTTTGGTCGTGCATGGTTTCCGGAAAATGAAGATAATAATCTTTCCTTTGAAGTTGACATAATTGAGGGTACAATTGAACCTGAACAGGAACCTCGTTTACACGATTTTCTGGGCCAGGTCTTAATGGCATTTATTCAAGAAGAAATGAAACGCGAAGAAAGAAACAATGACAAATCTGAGAATTGAAGAAACTATTCTATCGAATTTATTGATTGATGAGGAATACTCACGTAAGGCTACGCCATTCCTCGAAGCTGATTACTTTGTCGAAAAGGCAGAAAAGACTTTGCTCATAGAGATAAATGGATTCTTCATAAAGTATAACAAGTTGCCTACGAAAGAAATTATTCGTGTGCAACTTGCGCAGAGAAATGATCTGACTGATACTGATCTCAAGAATGCCCTTGAGATCGTTGATAACTTTACTGATGAGAAGCCAACTAGTAAAGAGTGGTTGTTGGAGCAGACTGAGAAGTTCTGTAAGGAAAAGAGTGTATACAATGCTATCCTTCGTTCCATTAAGATTATTGATGGTAAGGATAAAGAACTGAACAAAGAAGGTATTCCGAAGATTCTTCAGGATGCCTTGGCTATTTCGTTTGATACTGCAGTTGGTCACTCCTACCTTGAAGATGCAACTGCTCGTTATGAGTTCTATACTCGTAAGGAAGAAAAGATTGCATTCGATCTAGAGATTCTTAATGATATTACCAAGGGTGGTCTGGCTAAGAAAACGCTGACTCTGTTGGCTGCTCAATCTGGTGGTGGTAAGAGTCTGGTTATGAGTCACTTCGCCGCTGCTGCTCTGCGCCAGGGTAAGAATGTTCTTTACATTACTCTAGAAATGTCCGAGGAAAGAATCGCGGAACGTATTGATGCAAACCTTCTCGGTATTGACATTGATAAACTGGCTGAACTTTCCAAGGAAGAATTCGTTCAGAAGATTGCTACGATCAGTAAAAAGACTCAGGGTAAATTGATCGTCAAGGAATATCCAACTGGCTCTGCTCATTCTGGTCACTTCCGTGGTTTGCTTGAAGAGTTGAAGATTAAGAAAGATTTTAAGCCTGACTTCCTGATCGTTGACTATCTTGGTATCTGTGCGTCCTCGCGCATGAAGATGGGTGGTAGTGTTAACAGTTATTCCTATATAAAGAGTATCGCTGAAGAGCTGCGTAGTCTGGCAGTTGAGTATGACATTCCATTGATCAGTGCTACTCAGGTCAATCGTAATGGTTTTGATAACTCGGATATTGAACTTACAGATACTTCTGAGTCAATGGGTCTGGTCCATACTGCTGACCTGATGCTTGCTTTGATTCGAACTGAGGAACTGGATGAGATCAATCAAATCCTGATCAAGCAGTTGAAGAATCGTTATGCTGATACTGCGATCAATAAGCGATTCGTCGTTGGTATCAATCGTTCTAGGATGAAGTTGTTTGATCTTGAGAAGTCTGCCCAGACATCTATTGCTACTGGCTCATCGTTTAGTCCGAAGGGCAAGATGAAGAAAGTTGAGGAGCCAGACATTCCCCTGTATGATCGCTCGAAGCCAAGACCTACTGACTTCGGTGGATTCAAGTTCTAAATAGAGTTTACTTTTATTCAAATTAGAAGTATAATATCTTTATGGGTTGGTTAGTTGAACTTCCCGCCGCTCTTTTACAATTTGTCTGTAATCTGTATGGATCCAGGGTTCGCTCTGGTGTCATATTGAAATGCACTTGAAAACATAGCATGCTGGGGCGGTGGTAATCGTCGGCGAGGGTGAGATATCCTGTAGTGCATTTCAATATGGTGATATCATAGTGAAGCATAGCACTTCACTGATAAGGAAGTCTGGTCGGCTGTATTCAACTGGCTAGTGCTATGCTTCACTATGATATTTTGCGCGAGTGGTGGAATGGTATACACGCTGGTCTTAGAAGCCAGTGCCGAAAGGATTGAGAGTTCGAGTCTCTCCTTGCGCACCAAGTTTTGAAACTCTAGTGTAAATGTGCACACGCCCCTAGTACTAGTCTAGAAATAAAGGGTGTAGAACACGCGGCTCAAAAAGCAGATGCGAGTGAGTTTCTTCTATACTATTCCTCAATAGCTCAGTCGGTAGAGCAAGGCACTGTTAATGCCTGGGTCGGAGGTTCAAGTCCTTCTTGAGGAGCCAATTAGCGAGAGTGGTGGAATGGTATACACAATTGACTTAAAATCAATCGCCGCGCATGGATTGCGGGTTCGAGTCCCGCCTCTCGCACCAATACGCGACCGTAACTCAGATGGATAGAGTATTCGGCTTCTACCCGAACTGTCGGGGGTTCGAATCCCTCCGGTCGCACCATCGTAAAGACGTTAAATACTAATGGTCATTGGTACCATTAACGGAGAAATAAAATGGCAAGAGGATACGTTATTCAGGTCCTAGTAGCAGTAGATCAACTAGCCAATGCAGTATTGGGTGGTTGGGCAGATGAGACTCTGTCTAGTCGTTCATACAGATTACATGACAAGAAAGTTTGGTTCATTGCTGAGAAGATGATCAATGCTCTGTTCTTCTTACAGAAAGATCATTGTCGTATGGCATATGAAGCAGAGTTAAATAGAAAGCAGACATTTAGTCTGCCGAAGTAAACAATCGGGGGTGTAGCTCAATTGGTAGAGCGACTGCTTTGCAAGCAGTAGGTCGCAAGTTCGATTCTTGTCTCCTCCACCAAAATTAAAGGATGTATATGCAAAAGAAATGGTATTACTCAAAGACAGTCTGGCTCAATATTTTTGCCATGGCTTCGATTTATCTGCAGATGGAATTCGGTTTTCTGTTTAGTATAGAACTGCAGACAGCTGCTTTGTCTTTAATCAACCTCTGGTTGCGTAAGTTGACGAAGGAAGAAATCGTCTGGTAAAGCATTCGCCCCTATAGCTCATTTGGTAGAGCAACTGATTTGTAATCAGTAGGTGCCGTGTTCGAATCATGGTGGGGGCACCAAAACGTAGGGCTGGTAGCTCATGATGGTTAGAGCAGCGGACTCATAATCCGTTGGTGGTGTGTTCGACTCACACCCAGCCTACCATTGTAAAGGAATGATTATGAGTGATGGTGGTAAAGGATCTGCACCAAGACCATATAGCGTGAGCAATGAAGAATATGCTGCTCGCTGGGATATGATCTTTCGTAAGGATCAGAAAGAAGATAAACAACAGCAGGATTCAACTCCTGTTGTTACAGAAGAAAAGAAAGTGTCTCCCTAGTGTAATGGCAGCATACGGGTCTCCAAAACCCTTGGTGGGAGTTCGAGTCTCTCGGGGGATGCCAAATATAATGCGGGATTAGTTAAATGGTATAACAGCAGATTTCCAATCTTCGGTCAGGGGTCCGATTCCCCTATCCCGCTCCATTTTTAATTAGGATAAATTATGAACTATATTCCAATGAGTGGCAACATTATCGTGCGTGTGTCAGAAGGCTCTAAGGTCACTGATTCAGGTATTGTATTGCAGCACTCACAAGAGCCAGAGATCGCTATCGTGATCGCAGTTGCATCTGATGTTGATGAAGTAAAGATCGGTGATCGTGTACTTGTGCATTGGCCAGATACGATCAAGTTAGAACTCAACACATACAAAGTTCCGATGAATAATGTGTTGGCAGTTTACGAAGAATAAGCCTTGTTAACTCAGCGGTAGAGTGTCTCCTTTACACGGAGAAGGTCGGCGGTTCGAACCCGTCACAAGGTACCATTTATAAGGAAGATTGGCAGAGTGGTCGAATGCGTCAGTCTTGAAAACTGAAGACTCGAAAGGGTCCGTGAGTTCGAATCTCACATCTTCCTCCAGAGTGAGTTATTATGAAGAAATTGTGGAGTTTGTGGGCTAAGGCTCTTGGCGAGAAACAAGGGAAAACTGATTCAGATGCTGATGTTGTGGCTATGTTCAGAACTCTTATCGTCGTGGTTTATGTTACTACAAACATTTTTATTATTGCAGGTATAATTAGACATTGGTAAAGGAGTTACTATGCTTGAATTGTTTTTTCTGATTTTGTTTTTAGTATTCATTGGGTTTTTACACCTAACGAAGTAAAGTTATGATCGTATGAAGTAATTAGAAATGAGTTCTGGACGCGGGTTCGATTCCCGCCAGCTCCACCAAAAGTATATTATGAAATATAAAATTGTTGTAAAGACTCGATATTCAACTTATGTGAAGAAGAGAAGCAAGAACAAAGAATTTCTCGTAGATATAGCATTGCTTCTCTCAAAGAAGCATCCTACTTGGAAAATCTTTGTTGTTGGTGAAGATACAATAATCTAGTATACTTTTGATGGGGCTGACAAGGTTTCGACAGGGCGAAAAGTATATGCATGGACGATCCAGTAGGCGATGACTGTAAATCAAGCAAATCAAAATAAATGCAAACGATAACGCATTTTTGATGGCAGCGTAAGCACCATCTGAGTTTTGCCAGTTGAACTTGGAAACAGAATCAACTGGCTTCGGGATATATCCAGTATCTGGTTCCGTTTTCTCGTGTAGCGAGTTTTCTGCCAGTTGCTTTTGCGGAAAGTTTTGCAGCACCTTTTCGCGCGTTTTCTGCTGCTAGTGGGTTTGTTCTACCTTTAGTTGTTGGTTTACCTTTTCTAGAATCTGATATCTTTTTATTATGTTCTGGAGATTGTTTCTTTCCAGCATTCCAAGGTTTTATTCCCTTTGGTTTTCCTTGTTTGGAGTTGTAGTATTTTACACTCCATTCATTTTCTGAAATAAGGGATAATAAATACCCTTCATATCGTTGTGCTTCGTTTTTAGTTGTGAATGTTTTTATGATTCTTCGTTTGAAATCTTTGGGTCTATATTTTATTTCTCCATATAACCATCTTGATGATGTTGTATATGTGTCATCATATGACCCAGAATGTTGACCGACATAGAACATTTTTCTACTTTTATCGAACCACATATATACGAAATGCACTGTCATTATTATCTCCATTTAAATGTATCTTACACTATTATTTAGTAAAAATGAATGCTTGCGAGCGAGTTCGCATTAGCAGCCTAATTACTGCTTAGGGTTTCGGTGGGTTTCCTCGTAACAGAATAACCCACCACTTATAAATAAACGTATGACTATTCCAAAATACAAAAGTATATTCATATCAGACGTGCACTTGGGCACGAAAGACTGCAAGGCAGCGACACTTAATGATTTCCTAAAGAACAACAGCTGCGAAACTCTATACCTCGTCGGTGACATTATCGATGGTTGGAGGATTCAACAAAACAAGTGGCGTTGGAAACAAACCCATACTAATGTTATTCGGAGAATCCTCGGTTGTTCAAAGGATGGAACGAAGGTAATATACATTGCTGGAAACCATGACGAATTCTTAAGACCACTTCTTTCGTATAACATTGGGTTTGGTCTTGTAGAGATAGCCAATCAGTATGAACACATTGGGGTTGATGGTAAGAAATACCTCGTAGTCCATGGTGATCTATTCGATGGTATTACCAGACTAGCTCCTTGGATCTCATTCCTCGGTGATCGTGCATATGATTTTATTCTTAGTGCGAACACCAGATTAAACTGGGCAAGAAGAAAACTTGGATTTGGTTATTGGAGTCTGAGTAGATTCCTAAAGTATAGAGTAAAGAAAGCAATTGATTTTGTTTTCCACTTTGAAAAGAATATCGCGAAGTACTGCGCCAAAAGAGGGTTTGATGGTGTTATCTGTGGGCATATACACCACGCAGAAATCAAAACTATCGATGGCGTTGTTTATATGAATGATGGTGACTGGGTAGAATCGTGCACTGCATTAGTAGAGCATCATGATGGAACCTGGGAAATAATTATGTGGACTCCTCACGATGAATGACCGTAAGACAATTCTTATTATCACTGATAACTTACCGGACCAAATAAATGGCGTCGTTACTACTTTCAAAAACATTGAAACGTATGCTGATCGCGATGGGTTTGATATTGTTTATCTTGATCCCAGGCAGTTTAATTATATTAACTGTCCTGGCTATGCTGACATTAAACTCTCATTCCCGTTTAAGATTGCGGAAAAGATTGAGAGCATATCTCCAGATTATATCCACATCGCTACGGAAGGTCCTATCGGATTTTTTGCTCGCTGTTACTTGGATAGTAAGAAAGTAAAGTACAACACAAGTTATCATACAAAGTTTCCGGAGTTCCTGAAGAAGTTGTATGGTATTCCAGAATGTATCAGTTACAAATACTTTCGCTGGTTCCACAAACACAGTGGTAAAGTTCTAACCACCACAAAGACCATGGTCCAGGAACTGGAAGAACATGAATTCGGCTCTAGAATAATCACATGGACTCGCGGAGTTGACAGAACTATATTTGACAAATCTCTTCGATCAGAGTATAATGGTAAGGTGTTACTGAGTGTAGGTAGGGTTAGCAAAGAAAAAGGTATCGAGGATTTCTGTAATCTTGACTTTCCAGGTGCTACTAAGATCGTAGTTGGTGATGGTCCAATGCGAAAAGAACTACAGGCTAAGTACCCAGATGTGCAGTTCGTCGGTACGAAACGAGGAACAGAACTGGCTAAGTATTATGCCAATGCAGATGTGTTTGTCTTTACGAGTAGGGTTGATACTTTCGGCATCGTTATAATCGAATCATTATCAATGGGAACTCCAGTAGCAGCATATAAAGTTCCTGGCCCAATTGATATTATTGAACCTGGTGTTAACGGATTTATGGGTGAAGATCTTGCTGAGAATGTCGATTGGTGTTTATTACTCAATCGAGATTCTGTTGAGAAATCAAGTAGCAAGTGGTCTTGGCAAGAATGCTGGAATATATTCAAGACGAACCTGATTTCTGTCTGATGAGATTAGCAAATTGTGATGAGATTACGATGAGATTAGCAAAGTATGATGACAATTGACTTGGGTGAACTAAAAGATTTTATTGAATCTCAATCAGAAACTACTAGGATTTATTTCGGGGCAGACTCTGAAAGAATTAATGTAAATGATGTATGGATGGTAGATTACCTTTTGGTAGTTGCGATTCACATTGATGGAAAACATGGAGCCAAGGTATTCGGTGAAGTGCATCGTGAACGCGAATATGATAAGAGACTTGACCGTCCGAAGATGAGACTTATGACAGAGGTGATGAAGATCGCTGAGTTGTATCTAAAGTGTGCAGATTTTCTTGAGGATAAACATGTAGAGTTACATCTAGATATCAATCCTCTGGAAATACACGGAAGTTCCTGTGCTCTCAATGAGGCAGTGGGCTATATAAAGGGTGTGTGTGGAATTGATCCTGTTGTGAAGCCAAATTCCTGGGCAGCTAGTATTTGTGCTGACAGAATCAAGACCATTCTACCAAACTAAACTATTAACTACTGAGGTAAAACATGGAAGACAAGAAAGTGTTTGAATTTAATCTGGCTCTTAATCTTGAAGAAGTCAATGTTGTTCTGAGCGCATTGGCAGCAGGACAGTATAGTGTTGTGTCGGATCTTATTGCTAAGATCCGTGCGCAGGCTTTGGGGCAGATGCCACCAGAGCAACCAGTTGAAGTCGCTGACGAAGTAGTCGGCGCATAATCCCACCTTAGGGCTGTTTGACGCTACGGTAACAGGCGTCCGAGTAATTACACTGCCACTCGTCAGTTGGCTCCGGATAAAGTAACCGGAACTAATTTACTTTTATTCAGTTTCGAGGTATAATAACTTATCGAAACGAAATGAGGTAAATTATGGAAGAATTTGAGATCGTCGCTGTGCCAGTGCACTATATTCGGTGCTGCGCCTGTGGTGATGAGCACCTGGCTGGTGAGATCCGCATCGATGGTTGCGAGGAAGATATTCAGGGCAGGGATGTTCTGACATATCGTTGCCCGACTACTGCCATCGTAACGAAGGCATTCCCTCTTGTTGGCTATCGTTAAGGAGTATATTATGAAGTTCCGCGTAATTGTGAATGGTGTGCATTTCTTCTCTACTACCAAGGCCATCCGTAATGGTATCGGTGATCATTACGAAACCAATGCTGCTCTCCAGAAGGCACTTGTCTGCCTGGAGACTCCAGTAGTTCGTAAATACTTTGCTCCGATGCCAACTGCTAAAGCCAATGGCATCGCTGGTACGTGGGAAGGTATGACTGTCCAACTTGATCGGATTTAATATGGAAGAGCACCTCAAGCACTTTGCGTTTCTTTCGCTGACGAATCCCCATAACCCATACTCCGAAGTCACCAAAGGCGATATCCATTGCTTTGATGATAAGGAGCTGTTCAGGTACACGATGTTCGTCGTGACTGAGTGTATCTACATTATGTCCAAACAAAAGAAGGATATGTCTCTCAAAGAACTGAGTGGTGCAGAAATGTGCATCGAGGCAATTCAGAAAGAGTTCAAACCTGTTATGGATAAAGTAGTAGCCAAGTAAGGAGACAATATGTCTGGTGGTCATTTTAATTATGAACAGTATCGTATTCAGCGTATTGCGGATGAAATCGAGCAGTTGATTCTAAGTAATAATTCTGATACACTCGATCCGTATGATTATCCCATTGGACGCCATTACTCCAAAGAAACTATCAAAGAATTCGAGATTGGACTAGATCATTTGAAGAAGGCTATTATCTATGCACACCGCATTGATTGGCTGGTTTCTGGTGATGATGGTCAAGAAACCTTCCATAAAAGATTGAAGAATGATCTGGAGGAAGAACCAAAATGGTGATGTACTGCTATCCTAAAAAGAGGTACTACGTCGCCACTGGATTTTGGAAGAATACGCGCGGAGGTGGCTTCAGGAATTTCCTTATCACTCCAAATTTTCAACGTGCATTGTCAGTATATCGTAGGTGTAAAGTGAAGACAAGGCAGATTGATGTTCGTGAGCGCGGGTCCGACCCATATGCCCTAATGTGGGAGAAGATGTGATGAACGAACGTATTCTAGAATTGGCCAAACAAGCAGGTCTCAAGAAAGAACACGCATCTGATCGTGAGTATATCGGTGATTTTGATTTGCGTCAGTTTGCTGAGTTGATTGTGCGGGAATGTGCTGATATCGCAACAATGAATGCTCATCAGTATGATACTGCTGGCTCATATGTACTGAAACATTTCGGAGTTGAAGAATGAACGAAAAAATACGACAACTCTATGACACTGCAATGGTCGCAGCTGGTAAGGAAAAACAATTCGAAACAACTCATCTGCATGTAGCAGAAAAGTTCGCCGAGTTGATCCTACAGGAATGCTGCCTTGTTATTGAGAAACACTATGAACCAGTGTATGATGGTCAACTTATCAAGCGATACTTCGGAGTAGAATGAGTGAAGACCTAGTCTACCGACTGCGGAAACGTGCTGAGATTCGGCGAAAGATACTTACTCGCAAGAGTGTACAGGAAGGTGAACCAGATCGAATCGCTGATCTCCTAGAAGAAGCAGCGAATGAGATCGAACGACTGGATAGTTCCCGTTCGGAACGGGAACTATCCTCTTAATAACCAAGCATCCGATTTCCATCACCCAGATTGTTAGTATGACAATCTCTGCTGCGTTGGTTGCAGTTCAGCATCCAAGTATTCATCAAACCACTCCAACCATTCCACCAATCTCCGTGGCCACTATAGCCACCAGGAGTACCCATGGGGTAGTTGTCTGAACTCAGTCTCCAGTAGGTGTCAATGTTAGGTTCTTTTACTTTGTAATAGATATTAAAAGAAATATTAGTAAGTGGTACTGGATGAGTTGATGGGCAACCAAATTTAGGATAAGCCATATGTGACTTGTGATCCGGACTGTCTAGGTTGACACCATCCCAACACTGCGGAAAATGTACACCCATTACCAGTGTGCTGCCAACAGGGCAATTGGGTATAGCACGACCGCCTGGTGGAGCAGTTACTCCATCAGGAACACTCTGGCAACTGTAACCAAAACTACTGCCGCTGGCATTGTCCGTAGCCTTGGCATTACCAGCAATCATTCTTAATCCTGCTGGTAGTGGCTGAATCAAACTAGGAGGAATATAGTGATATCCAGTCTTGTAGTAAATTTGATTGGCCTCTGCCTGAAGAGGGGTGTTGGTACGAGTATCGATAATGGTTGGAACCCAATATGAACTACGATTGGCGATACCACCACCACAGGTGGAATTGCCTGTGTTGGTCAAACTGTCAGTGGTACTGAACGCATCTGCTCCGGTATTGCCAAAGAATGTGTGTAGATGTGATGCTCCGTTCTGGCCAGGGTATATGATGGGATCGTTAAATCCCATGTGGCTGTAACCACACATCATTCTGAAAGCACCGATATCGGAAGTGGTAATATCGTCAGTTGCATAAAATTTCAAACGTAGATCGCTAAAGCCAGCGGCTCTTTTGGGCACTTGATTTATATCTACTACAGGCATATCGCCCATTTTCATGCTCAGGTTCTGCGCGGTGCTGGCTGGCGTAAACACCTGACATTCTTTTAGGTCATTGTGCCAATAATTCAAATAGCGACGAGAGCAGGTCCCACCCAGTGTGTCCTGACGATAGAACCACTTGTTGACTCCATCGCCCCAACGAACCATCTTTGTACCCTCAAATGAGTATGGTTGGTCGACCAAAGCAACACGACTCCAAGTGCCTGGTGGAATGTCTGGCAGTACATTATGTGACATCATGGACATGGGTACTTCTGGCATGACAAATGGTGCCACAACAGGCAACGCTGCCACTGGAATATAACAAGCTCTTTCAAAGTTACGTAATACAGGATTTGGATCACTACCAAAAGTACTCACACTGCAAGAATAAGTGCCTGGACCAACCGACTTGATGACATAAGGACCCGCTGGGTTTACATCAAAAGAAGTATTAGGTCCATAAGCAATCATTGTATCGATAGTAACAGTGCACTTTCTGCCCATGCCGTCACCACAACTAGCAATGGAAAACTCATGACCATTGTAGGTAAACGTGGGTCTGATTGGTGCTGACGCAGCAGGAGCAGGAGGTTGGGGAGGTGGCTCTGGCGTCGGAGCAGGAGGTTGGGGAGGTGGCTCTGGCGTCGGAGCAGGAGGTTCAGGTGCAGGAGCTGGTAAATAACAAGCCTTTAGGGTTCCCTTTATTGGATCTTTACCAAAACTCCAGTTTGTGCAAAATACTTTACCAGCTGCGAATTCTTTTAACACGAATTTGTCATTGGCACCATAAGCAACAACTGTTTTTTCTTTTATTTTGCAAGCACGCCATTCTTTTGCGCAGGGATTAGAATTAAACATCTTACCCTCAACAGAGAAGGTCTGTGCTGCTGTTGCAAAAGATAATGATGACAGCAAAGTGAATAATATGAATTTTATTTTCATTACAACTCCAATTGTTTAACTATCTTTATTTAGATAATAAATAACTTTACTTTTATAAAAAACAAAGGTATACTTTCATTATGAAATTCAAAGGAAAAGAAATTCTTGCTCATCTGATGAAGCAAAGATTTAATGGACAGGAACAGTGGTTCTGGATTAACCCAATCACAGGGTCAATTATATCCAAGAGGTTTGACACTCAGGATGCTGCTGATGCATGGTTTAATACTCTTGCCGACGCACATAATGAGTCATATGACTTCGTGAATAGACTGACAAATGGGAAGATATATAAAGTAAAGGCAGTAGTTGATTTTACTGCTATCCTGTCATCTACGAAGATCTGCCCATTCGATGTTGAGCAGGAAGGCAATACTCTTTCTGCTAATATCCTCGGTCTAGATATGTATGATGCCAGACTTAGGTTCAGAGAATACTTTGATGTTTTAGAATGGATTGAAAATGATTAAGAAAATAAAACTCGAAGAAGCAGTTGCTTTAACGCAACAAGCAGATTCCAAATGTATCAATACAGAAGTAACCCAACATGGTTACTGTGATACTTGGATCGTCAATTGCCTCGATGAATACTATCGGTTTAGTATGTATATTAGTAAGTATAATTCCTGGCATGGGGTAAATCCGCCATACACTGAGTTGACTAAGGTAAAACTAGTCGAGAAAATCGTAGTAACAACAGAATGGACTGAGTGCGAATGAAAGTCGATATTGGTCCACATAAGAGCTGGTTCGGTCCATACCAACTGGCAGAGAAGATCCTTTTCTGGATGGATAAGGAGAATGACAATTGTGTTCACAACTTTGGTCAATGGCTCGCAGGCGATTCCAATAAAGTGATCTCTCTAAAGAATGTTCTGGTAGATGACACCCAGTCCAATACACTTTGTAAGTTTCTTACTTGGGTAGATTCCAAGAAGAAGCGCAAGATCGAAGTGCGTATCGACAAGTATGATACCTGGAATATGGATGGTACTCTTGCATATATTATCCTACCAATGCTGAAGCAACTACAGGCAACCAAGCATGGCTCGCCTTATGTCGATGACGCAGATGTGCCAGAGAATCTTCGGTCAACTTCTGCTGAACCCAAAGAGAATGAGTGGGATACGGATAGTAACCATCACCTTCGTTGGGAGTGGATACTTGATGAGATGATCTGGGCATTTGAGCAACATCATCCAGACAATGATTGGGAGAAGCAGTTCCACTCTGGTGAGCATGACTGGCAGTGGAAAGAGTCTGAGACTGGGTATGAAAACCCAATTACTGGCAAGACGGAAAAGTGCTCGCAGATGTTCCATGGTCCAAACCATACCCATGTATATGATCATGAAGGTGCTAAGGTTTATTCAGACCGAATTGACAATGGGTTCAAGTTATTTGGTAAATACTATCGTGGACTCTGGGATTGATTGTGGATATCATCCCTACGATGATTATATGGATAAAGTATGATTATAGATCAAATCCGTTTCGCTTTTTGGTTGAGTTGGTTGCTTGGGCTATTAGCGTTGGGTGCGCTCTCACAATGGCTATCACAGTACCCGATCCGCCTCTTCTTTTGTTGTATCCTCTTTGGATTTTTGGTTGCTCTTTGTATTCATGGGCTGCCTATACTCGCCGCTCTTTTGGAATGCTCGCGAATTACATGCTCCTAGTCTCGATTGATTTGATCGGACTGACACGAATGATTTTTTAATTAGGAATTATGATGTTAAGAATTGAAGGCACGAATAATATCTCCTGTACAGTTATCGCTGACTCAGTTTGTGTTGGTGGTCGGATGGTAACTATGGAACTGGAATATCCACGATTCATCCACGCAGAGTTGATGACGCATCGGATGTTGAGTAAGAATGCCGCGAGTTCCAGGGCAATTCCTATCAAGAAGATGCATGAGACCATTATGGAAAAGACCGCAATGCCTGTACATTGGGGTAAGAACCAACCAGGAATGAGTGCCAAGGAAGAAGTAGAAGATCTCGTAAAGCAAGGTGCGCTTGGAGTGTGGAATGCAGCCAGAGATTCTATGCTAAGCCATTCCACTGTACTAAGTGATATGGGCCTGCATAAGCAGATTGCCAACAGAATTACTGAGCCATTCCAGATGATGAAGACTGTCATCTCTGGTACCGAATGGGCTAACCTTATCTGGCTTCGCCATCATCCAGATGCTCAACCAGAGTTCTTTGAACTGGCTGATTGCATTGTTAAGTGCCTAGAACAATCAGAATCAATACTTATTAAGTCAGGTGAATGGCATGTTCCTTATGTCAAGACAGAACGAGATATAGATGGAGTTCTGCGTTACTTTGACTCTGATGGTTTCCAACTAACCAAAGAAGATGCAATCAAGGTATCTGCCAGCTGCTGTGCTCAAGTTTCCTATCGTAGGAATGATGACTCACTGGAGAAAGCCAAGGACATCTTCGCTAGGTTGATTGAGTCTGAACCAATCCATGCCTCGCCGATTGAACATCAGGCGACTCCGATGAAATACAAGAATTCTGGTCTGTATTCTATTCATAAGGATCCAAGTACTTGGGAAGAAGGTATTACCCATATGGATCGGGATGAGAACTACTGGTCGGGTAACCTTCGTGGTTTCATTCAGCATCGTAAACTTATCAAGTCTGAAGCAAAATGGGGATAAGAGATTTCCTGATAGAGCAGGTCTACAAAATAAATGTAGACCTCGGGTGGCCAGTTATGGAAGACCTACGTACCTGGTCTAACAAAGATCTGCTTGAAGAGTTCGGAAACTTATCAGTTGAAGTATGGCGCAGGAAACAAGATGATCAATCCTAAGAGTTTGCTTGATGCTGTCGTAGAGATGGCCATGGAGATGGAAAAGACCGATCCTACGGACTTTGGTATGTTGCCCATCAATGAAGAAGATACTTATCGTTTTATTGCGAATTCAATCGTAGATAAGGTAATTTACGTAGATTCCCCTCTTGAGAGAGAATTGATGCTACTTTCTGCTTGCACGCACCTAGTGGTAGAAAATTTCGTGTTGAATCAACGACTTATGCGACGAAAATAGTAGGATTTCAGTAATTTACTTTTATTTCGTTTCGAGGTATAATAACTTATCGAAACGCAAAAGGAAAGAAAAATGACTGAATATCTGATTTCCCAAGGCTACTCCTCCGAAGAAATCCAGACGATCCTGGAAGAGATTGAGTGCCACAGGAAGAACGAAGAACTCCTGGCTTGGGTCGCTGCTGATCCATACACCTTCGAAGGTGAGCCAGTTGACATCGAAGTGTTTGAAGACTTTCCTTTCTAATCGGAGTATATTATGACTGTTTCAGAATTGATTGAAGTGCTGCGTGGGATGGACCAGGACATGGAAGTCACGGTGTGGAACACGGAATTGGGCATGACTGATCCCATTGATCGTGTGGAAGTGGACCAGGACGAAGTGGTGATTTTCTAAGGAATATATGAAGTCAATATATGCCTATACCCTTGGTCCTATTCGGATCGAAATCGAAGCCGACAACCTGGATGACGCAGATCATCTTTTAGAAAATACACTCTGTGAGTATTTCCCTGATGGCCAGCTGCCGAAGTGGCACCAATTCGAAGTCGAGTACTACCAGAATAATACCGGAATAAACCATGAGTGAACTATACCACATTATTTCTGCTCTGAAGGATCATTCCTCTACGCTGAACAAGCAGCAGATCCTCGAAGCCAATAAGGACAACGAAGTCCTTATGACAGCGTTCAATCTGACGGAGAACCCATTCTTCAACTTCTACATCACAGTAGATAAGAATGTCTGGGCAGGTGTTCCTGGTGGTAAGGAAGAAATTACCATCGGAGTGCTCAGTTCTGTTTTTGGTCAGCTCGCTGGGCGTAAGGTAACAGGACATGCTGCCCGAGATTTCTTGGCAGGTGTTCTGACTAGCCTGACTGAGAAAGACCGATCAATCCTCATCAAGATCATCAATCGAGATCTGGATTGTAACGTCGGTACTGCCATCTGTAACAAAGTTTGGCCAGGTCTGATTCCAGAGATGCCTTGTATGCTGGCATCGAAGATGGATGAGAAGGCAGCTGCATCAATTGTACCGAAGAAAGATGGTTACATCGTTCAGACGAAGATGGATGGTGGCCGAGCAATGGCTAGGGTACTTGATGATGGTACAGTAGACTTCCGCTCACGGAATGGTAAGGCATTGATGCTCCATGGGTTCTTTGACACTTTGCTGAGTAAGTTCCCTGGCTATGTGTTCGATGGCGAGTTGGTTGTCTTGTCAGGTACAGGAGTTGAGGATCGCAAGACTGGTAATGGTTTCTTTACCAAGGCAGTTCGCGGTACGATTACTCCACAAGAAGCAGCTCGGTTCCGGTATGTTGTGTGGGATATGATTCCACTGACAGCATTCTCATTCTGTCATTGCGAGGTTCCATACAAAGAACGTCTGAAGAACTTGATGGAAGCACAAGCATCGATGACTCCAGGGCTGGTGTTGTTGGTCCAGTCCAGGGTTGTGTCTAACTTGGAGCAAGCAGAGAGGTTCTATGAAGAAATGCTCGAGCGCGGCGAAGAAGGTGCAATCCTGAAGTTCGCTGATATGCATTGGGAGGATCGTCGTAGTAAGAAGATGATCAAACTCAAGGAAGAAAAAGATATCGATGCCGAAGTAATTGGTGTTACTGAGCACACGAAGGTGCCAGGATGGGTCGGTTCGTTGACCTGCAAGACCGCCGATGGTCTGGTAAAGTTTGACGTCGGATCTGGCTTTACTGAAGCAGATCGTCAGAAACCATTTGATTATTATTTTGGGAAAATTGTGAAATGCAAGTATAATGCATTGATCAGCAATAAGACATCGACGATCAAGTCGTTGTTCCTGCCGATCTTTGTTGAAGTTCGTGATGATAAATTGACTGCTAATATGATTGGAGATTTGAAATGAATGCTATTGAATTTGCTACGGCTATGTCTACTAATGTCTACAACATTGAATTCGAGAAGGTAGATGGTACGATTCGGAAGATGGTCTGCACGCGTATGAGTGACAGGATCCCAGCCGAAGCTGCGCCTAAGAAGGCAACTGTTATTGAGGAAGCAACTACTGCTGTTCCTGTGTTTGATATTGACCTCGAACAGTGGCGTTCGATCCGACCTAATTCAATTAAGACCATGGAGGTTGTATAATGAATGTGAATTCGCTAGATGATGTTGGTAAGAAGGCTCTCAAGGAATTCTGTATTGAGATGAGTTCCTCGATGTTTCGTGGAGAAGCAGAACGTACTCTTCAGAGGGAAGCCATCAAGGACTTCGCTGATAACTATGAGATAGATAAGAAGATCCTGCGTAAGATGGCTCGAGTCTATCACAAGCAGAATTTCTTCACCACTGTCGAAGAACAGAATGAGTTCGAGGCAGTGTACAACCAAGTATTTGAAACAACGAAAGCAGCTTAATGAGCACATGTATTGAAGATGTTGAGAAGTTTATGGTCGCAGTTGGCCAGACAGTTGCTCATGATAATGGAACACAGGCATTGCTGTATCGCAAGTTGATCCTGGAAGAATATACCGAACTACAGGAAGCATTGAGTGCTGAAGATGATACCGAGACAGCAGATGCTATTTTCGATCTCTGCTGGGTAGCTATTGGCTATGCTATGTCTCGTGGTTGGGATATGCCAGCAATGTGGACAGAAGGTGCTCAGAGCAACCTAAGCAAGATCGACCCAGAGACTGGCGTAGTCAAACGTCGCCCCGATGGTAAGATTCTTAAGCCAGATGGATGGCAACCACCAAACTTCGCTCAGTTCGTCTAAACAATGCCCTTCGGGGCATTTTACATTTATTCAGGATTCAGGTATAATATATTCCTACTTTGAGGAAATCTGATGGCATGGAATCCACCTGAGACGAGAGAAGAAATTAAGGATACCCTGTTCTTTATGGGAGTTCCCTACGTATACGAGAAGTTGATGGAGCCACGTGGCCATGTCTACTTCTTTGAACTACCCAAGGAGAACTCCATCGCTATCTATAGCCCGAACTATATGAAGTTCAACAAGAAGACGTTCAAGAGTCCATATGATCTCAAACGAGAGATCATGCGCGTGTTTGCCTATCTGCTTTGATTTTACTTTTATTCAAAGTTCAGGTATAATAACTTATCGAAATTTGAAAGGAAAGAAATGGCTACTACTGCGAAACGTCTCGCGATCGTCGAAAAGTTGATGAAGAAGACTGGCGAGCCAGAAGTCAACAACCTGCGCTATCAGGCTAGCCTGATGCACGCATTGAATTACTACAATGCAGAGTACGACAACAAGCAGAAGAAGGCTTGGTTCCTCGCATACTTCAAGAAGGAAGCAAAGTTTCCTACGAGCGAAATCCATGACCGCGAGTTCCGCACTGCTGGCACCCTGTGCCGTATGTTGGCTCTGGGCAATGCTCTTGAAGACAAAGAGATGGATTTCCTTCAGAATGAATTCATTCGGATCAAGGATCTGTCCAAGCCAGCTGTCGCTGAAGTTGCTGTCAAGAAGGTCAGCGTCCAGGATCTGATGGAAGACAAAGCCAAGGAATTCATGGCTGACTTCAATGGCATCCTCGACGAGTTCGTGATGGATCGTAAGGCGATTCCTGATATTGATCGCCTGATGAAGAATCCTTTGACGACTCCTGTGGCCAACAAGGTCGCTCTGAAGATTCAGCGTACCTTGCTCGAGTTGCGTGAGGCAGTAGCTGGTAACGATGAGTATCTGGTTGAAGGCTATAGCAACTTCAAGAAGACCGAGCTGAAGAAGTTGCTGGCTGCGTATGAGACCCTGACCGAGCGTCTGACTCAGATGAAGAAGGTCGTGGTTCGCAAGACTCGTACTCCGAAGGCAAAGCCAGTCGGTGTGATCGTGGCGAAGATGAAGTTCGCTGCTACCAATGATGATCTCGGTCTGAAGTCGGTTAGCCCGACGTCGATCGTCGGAGCTGATGAGTTGTATTGTTTCAATACCAAGACTCGCAAGATGCAGGTCTACAAGGCTCTGGATGGTATGACTCTGACTGTCAAGGGTACGACGATCATGAATTATGATATGGAGAAGTCTGGTCAGAAGACTGTGCGTAAGCCAGAGACTCTGTCTCCTCTCTCGGATAGGGGTAAGCGTGTGTATGGCCAGTTTATGAAGGCACTGACTGCGAAGCCTGTTGTACCGAATGGTCGGATTAATGCCGACACCCTCCTCCTCGCTACTTTTAAGTGAAAGATTATGGCAATCCTTATTGATTATAGTCAGCTGGTAATTGCTAGTTGCCTTGCCTTCGGTTCTGATATGGACAAAGGCAAGGACACCAAGAAAGCAATTGACATCATTCGTCATGCCACCCTGTCTAGTCTGTTGAAGTATAAGACCGACTACTCAGCCAAGTATGGTGAGGTAATTCTCTGCGCTGATGGTGGGAAGAACTGGCGTCGTGGGTATTTCCCATACTACAAGGCATCGCGCAAGGGTTCGCGTGAGAAGTCCAATACTGATTGGAATACGATCTTTACCTTCGCCTCTGAGTTGCTCGGAGAACTGCGCACGATCTTTCCATACCGAGCTATCAAGGTCGATGAGGCAGAGGGCGACGACATTGTGGCTGTTCTGACCAAGTACCTTACGGAGAATGACACAGTCCAGCAGGGATTGGTATCTGATCCTGCTCCGATCCTGATCGTGTCAAGTGATGGTGACTTCAAGCAGCTGCATAAGTTCAAGAATGTCCGTCAGTGGAATCCATTGATGAAGAAGTTCGTGGCCAAGCCAGAACCAGACTTCCTACTTGAGAAAGTTATCAAGGGTGATGCAGGTGATGGAGTTCCGAATGTGCTTTCTCCGGATAATATCTTTACCGTAGATGGTCGTCAGAAACCAGTTACAGCCAAGGTAATGGATCGGTTTAAGACGCAGACTGGTCTGTCTGATGTTGATCAACGTAACTTCCAACGTAACCGCACCCTGATTGATTTTGACTATATACCTAATGAAGTACAGGAGAAAATTCTCTCTGTATATCATGAGCAACAACCGAAGCGTGACCTAAATGCAATTATGTGTTACTTGATGGAACATCGCTGCCGATTACTTCTAAATGACCTACAGGCATTCTAACTATGAGCAATATCTCTGAAATTATCTCTGCTGCTAATGTCGATATCAATACTCTCAAGCAGCACAGCGGAAACAGATATCTCCGTAACCTAATGGAAGCTGCCTACATCCCTGAGAAGAAGTTCGTTCTTCCAGAGGGCATCCCTCCATTTAAGGGGAATCTCCAGCACCCAGATCAGTTGAGTGGTGCTTTCTGGCAAATCGCAAAGAAGATCGAGAACTTCCAACGAGCAGAACTAATTCCTCTTCGTCGAGAAAGTCTGTTTATCCAGGCACTAGAATCTGTCAGCGAAATTGATGCCAAGATTCTTATTGCTGTTAAGGAACAGACACTGCATAAGATGTTCAAGAATCTGACTATGAAGAACCTAAAGGCGATTGGATACTTCGAATAATGTCAAAGTTCCACCAGTTCTATATGGATGTGGCCACTGGCGCAGCCAATCTTAGTTATGCTAAACGAGCCCAAGTCGGAGCAGTGGCTGTTAGAGATAGAAACATCCTTGCCTTTGGCTACAATGGAACTCTGCCAGGAACAAGTAATGTCTGTGAAGATGAGAACGGAAATACCAGGGCAGAAGTAATCCACGCTGAGGAAAACCTGTTAATGAAGATGGCCAGGTCTTCAGTCTCGGTTGAGGGAGCAGTTGTATACGTAACGATGGCTCCCTGTATCAACTGCTCTAGGCTTATGGCCAATGCAGGAATATGGAAGGTAATTTACCGAGATACATACCGAGACTTATCCGGAGTTGACCTACTCAACAAATATGGCATCGAAGTAAAGCAATTACAGACTATTCTTGATCAAGAGCAGAAAACGATGTGGAGTGTCTTAGACTGAAATCATTTTACTTTTATTCAATTTCGAGGTATAATAACTTATCGAATTGAAAAGGAAAGAAAAATGAAAGTTGGTGATCTGGTTAAGTCGTTTGATTTTGTTGGCGATTACTCCTGCTATATGCTCGGTCTCGTGGAAGAGATCTCGGAAGCGAATGGAACTGTGACCTGCCACCTGGTCGGTCGCATCTTCGAAGACGAAGTTGTTGAAACTAAAACGGACAAGTTTACTGCGCCTCTGAATGGCCAGTTTATGTTTGATCGTGCTGATTTTCCTCGGATCTTGGTGTGCGAATGAAAATATATCTTGATATGGATGGCGTCCTCGCCAACTTCAATAAGAAGTATGAAGAAGTGTTCGGGATTGACCCAGCTCTGGTCGCCAAGCAATCTGCTGAATCAGACAAGAACTTCCAGGAGTTTATTCTTGGTCACCATTTCGTGAACCTGGAATATATGCCGAACGCCAAACGTCTGCTTGAGTTCGTCGATGGGCTTGATGTTGACATCGAGATCCTGAGTTCTTCTGGTGGTGCTCTGCATCATGAAGAAGTCGAGATGCAGAAGAAGATCTGGTTGAACAGCAAACTGATCCATTACCCAGTGAACATTGTTCCAGGTGGTAGCAAGAAGGCTTTATTCGCTGCTCCTGATCGAGTCTTGATTGACGATACAGAACGAGTCGTCAACAAATATCGGGAAGTGGGTGGTGTTGCGATCCTGCATCGTGATGATGATATTGAACATACATTTTATGAACTGACGAGGATCTTTGGACAATGAACAAGCAAGAAACTGAACTGCTAACTATAACTCTGGAGGAGTGCGCTGAAGTAATTCAGGCTATCTCCAAGTGTTTCCGATTCGGGATGGATGGTCAATGGCCGATTGGTGCCCCGACCAACAAACAGCATCTGGAAGAGGAGATTGGTGACTTGATGTGTATGATTGATATCCTTGAACGAAAGGGTATTATCAATGCAGATACTGTGCATGCAGCGACTCTGAACAAACGTGAGAAACTATCTAAATGGAGCAATGTGAACCTATGACTACCTATACAAGTGAAGTTATTCTTGATCCGGAAACTGGTGAGTACATTCTTGATCTTCCTGTTGAAGTTACATATGAACTTGGCTGGAACATCGGTGATACCCTAGACTGGACAGTAAATGATAATGGCCAAGTAATCCTTAAGAAAGTAACTAAAATGAAGACATTTGCCGTAGAAACAGTTTCCTCCTTCCGTCATGTATATTTCGTCGAGTGCGAAAGTGAAGAGCATGCACTGGATACTGTAGCAATGGAAGAGGCTGAGCATTATTTCCAGCATCATCTGGGTGAACATATTATCACTGCTCGAGAAGTAAACAAGAGCGATATGGTCAAGATCATCCGTGAGACAGAACAGCCTAACCTGACTATGGAAGAATTCGAAAATAAAGGATGGATTCAGAACTGCGTTCACGTGGTTGACTACACGATATGAATGCTACCTTCGTGATCTATAGTACCGACACGGAGGCATTGGCTAGTATGGATGAGATTGTGCGGAGGGTTATATCTAAATCCCTCGGCACAGTCGTCATTACTCCAAATATAGACGAAGAACAGAAGATGTATTATGAGTTCGTAGTCAATGTCGAAAGTGACAAATTAAATTTAGTATGAACATTTTCCAACTTGATAAAGACCCAGTTATTTGCGCCGAGTTCCATCTTGATAAACACGTCGTCAAGATGATACTCGAATATAGTCAACTTCTCTCAACTGCCCACAGACTACTCGATGGAAAACAATCAGAATCCCTCTCCAAAACAGGTCGCCGCACTACTACGTGGAGGCTGGACGATGACAGGGACTCTATCCTGTACAAAGCAACTCACAGCAACCATCCCAGCGCAATCTGGGCACGTAAATCTTCGGGGAACTACAGGTGGCTCCAGGCTCTGTTGGCTAGTCTTGCCACCGAGTACACTTTCCGTTATGGAAGGAAGCACAAGTGCGAAACAGATGGACTTATTTCTCGTCTAGAGATTCTTCCGACCAATATTCCCATTGGTGAAATGACCCCAATCCTGTTGGCTATGCCTGATGACTACAAAGTAGCTGATGGAGTTGAGTCCTATCGTAATTATTATCGCCTCGGTAAACCACATATTCATTCCTGGAAAGGCAAAGTAGCTGGTCGCCCAGTTCCCTCCTGGATTGGTGGTTAAATAGAAAGTGTGATACACTTAGGAGGGCATATGCCTCTATACGATAGAAGATGTTCGAGTTGTGAAGCAGTGTTTGAGATTACCTGCAAGATCAGCGAGAAGTCAAATGAATTTGCTTGCCCTGAATGCAAGTCCACTGCCGGAGAATGGCAGATTGGGTCACCAATGGCAATCGCACCAGATAGATTGGGTCGTGGTAGAGATGGTGGTATGAAAGAAGTTCTTCAGAAAATCCATGCGGCAAATCCGAAGGGTACTCTGAGCGAACGCAACTCATTCTAACTTGCGTAATCTTTTAGTTTCTGTTATTTTGTCATTTGCGTCCTCGGTTGTTTCAGCCTGGGACGCAGATCTCATTGCAGAATCGTTAAAAGATAAATCCGCAGAAGTCCTTGACAGGGCTAACCCTCTACTAAGTACAATTGTGATATCATCGAAACTTCCTGATAAAGAGAAGTTATCAATGATCAACGAAAGAGTAAATAAAGATATTCAATTCCAAACTGATATTGATAACTGGGAAGCCATTGATTATTGGGCAACTCCAGTAGAAACCCTGACCAGAGGAGCAGGGGATTGTGAAGATTATGCGTTACTGAAATACTTTAGTTTATTGATAGCTGGTGTAGATCAATCAAAACTAAAGTTCCTTTATGGCAGGAATAATGTTTCTGCCCATATGGTTCTTGTGTATTATGAATGTTCGTTATGTGATCCATTAATTCTAGACAATCTGACTGACGATATAAAGCCTCTTACTTCTAGAATTGATATAACCCCTATCTTTCAGTTTGATACTACGAGTCCCATTAGAAGATGGCATGATGTATTATCAAGAACAAAATCTGAAGGGTTTTACTAAGAAAGAAACACATGGCAGCAACGAGAAGAACACCAGTACAAAAAAGAGAAGAACAAATTGATGGCGATGAGGCAATGCATCGCCACCAGCCTGCTAATAATTCTCTTAAGATTAAACTCGACCATCTCAAGACATTCGAGCCTCTAACTGATAATCAACGTAAGTTCTTTGATCTATATCGCGGCGGTGCATATTGCGTCGGATTATTTGGTAGTCCAGGCGTCGGTAAGACATTTCTATCAATGCTCAAAGCAATCGAGGAAATTCTGGATAAAACCAATTCCTTCAAGCAAGTAGTTGTTGTTAGAAGTGCAGTCCAGGTGCGTGACCAGGGATTCGTTCCAGGTGACTTGGATGAGAAGATGGCTATCTATGAACAGCCATATAAAGAAATTAGCCAGACTCTGTTTGGTCGCCCAGATGCTTGGGAACGCCTGAAGGAACAAGGGTTCGCTAGGTTTATTTCTACTACTGCCATTCGTGGTATCAGTATTGATGATGCAATCATTATCGTCGATGAATGCCAGAGTATGACATGGCATGAACTGTCATCAGTTATTTCTCGCACTGGCCATCGCTCGAAGATAATCTTCGTCGGTGACTTGAAGCAGAATGACTTGGTAAAATCAAGGAATGATATCTCTGGTCTGAAGCAATTCCTCGAAGTGCTATATACGATGCCAGAGTTTCAGTCGATTGAATTTACGCCAGATGACATTGTGAGATCATCATTAGTGAAATCATTCATCGTAGCATGTGACAAACTAGGATATTAAAATGATTACAGCAGACCAACTACGCAGCATCCTACCTAACTGTAAAGATCCAGTAGGCTGGTCTGCTGCCCTTAATGATCAGTTACCTAAGTTCGGAATTACGACTCCGCAACAAATCTCAATGTTCATTGCTCAATGTGGACATGAGAGTGGTGAGTTGAATGTTATTAGCGAGAACCTAAACTACTCAGGTGAGAGACTACTTGTGGTCTTTCCTAAGTATTTCAGGGGAGTTGATGTTGCGCAATACCATCGACAACCTGTGAAGATTGGCAATCGAGTTTATGCCAGTCGTATGGGTAATGGCCCAGAGGCATCCGGAGAAGGCTATAAGTATCGTGGGTCTGGTCTTATCCAGCTGACTGGTAAGGAAAACTTTACCAAGTGCTCACAGGCTCTGTTCAAGGATGACAGGCTCGTAACTAATCCTGATCAGGTTCGCACTGATAAGACTATTGCTCTTCAGACTGCTCTTTGGTATTGGGACTCGAGGAAGTTATCCTCTGTTTGGGATGTAATTACTGTTTCGAAGATTATCAATGGCGGAACCCATGGGCTTGAGGATAGAACTGCTAAGTACAACAAGGGAATCTCGGTGTTAAAAGGCTAATATGTACCAGTATAAGTGTAAGGTCATCAAAGTCATCGACGGAGACACTGTTGATATCGACATTGATCTTGGATTTAATGTTATTCTATCTAACCAACGGGTTCGCCTCGCTGGTCTTGATGCTCCGGAATCGCGAACGACTAATCTTGAAGAGAAACCTCGTGGTCTTCTGTCAAAGAAGAAAGTCGAAGAGCAACTTGCAGTCGGTGCTTGGGTAAAGATCAATACTATCAAAGATGACAGCAATGATAAGTTTGGTAGGATTCTTGGTGAGTTTATTCTAGATGATGGAACCAATGTGAACAACTGGCTTATCGAGAATAACTATGCTGTTTCTTACACTGGACAGAACAAGGAGTTGGTGCAGGAAGCGCATCAAGCAAACAAGAAGTTGCTTATGGAGCGAGGGGAACTATAGAGACCTATATCATCGCTACAGTTGAATTATACCTGATAAAAAACGAGAGTAAAATAAATTATTGATACAATATTATTAAAGGAAGTGTTACAATGAGTTATATTATAGGTTCATTACCACCAATCAAATGTTTCGTTAAACGAGAATTTCTATATAATTTCGAAAAGGGTCATGGTGAATTAGAACCCGCAGTATGGATTAGTCTCAAAGCATTGCGAGGTCAGGTGTTTCGTATTGAGTCATTATTGCCAAATTATGGAGCACTATATGACAAACTACCCATTCATGCATATGTGTGGCACGAAGACTACACTGGAAAATTACCCATAGATACTTTACAGCTGTGGGATTGCATGGGGTATCGGTTTACCATTGTTGAGAAAATAAGTCTTCGTAATCTAGGTGTTAAGTTTCTCGGCAAAGACAAAGAATGGCATTTTGGAACCTATTTGTTTACAGTAGATTTTTGTGCTGAAGGAATGGATGTAGATACTGGATTTACTGAAGTTGCTGAAGAACATAAGTCATTTAACTTTATCCGATTAGAAAACGGCCAGTTCGCATGTCAACCAAATAACCGATGCTTGTGGTATGATCAAAGTTTGATTCCTGCTGATGTTAAGTTCCCAGATTTCCAAGCTGCACAGAATCTATGGAGTGTGGATGGCTCTCGCAAATGGGCAGCTGGTGATGATTGGTTTTACTCGATTGATAATAGAAAATGAAACTTATTGAACATGAAGCATTGAAGTCGGTCTGTAAAAGGATCGACTCACCCGACGGCAGAAAGTACCAAACTCCGGAAGGAAACAGTTACCCCTCGGTCACGAGCATTATTAGCATAATGGGTGAGGAGTTTATTCGTGCCTGGAAAGAATCAGTTGGCGAGGCTACGGCTAACGAGATCAGCCGAAAAGCAGCTACGCGCGGTACACTTATCCACGAGAACTGCGAGAACTACCTCCAAGGGAAACCCCTGACATTTGGTATGTTCGAGCAAGAAGAACGTAAAATGTTCGAGAATCTAATGCCAGTTATGGAGTCGATTGAGGAAGTGCATGCGATGGAATCCGTGCTGTACTCAGATACTCTTAAGTTCGCTGGCACCGTAGACCTGATCGCCAAAATCAATGGCGAGCTGTGCATCCTGGATTGGAAGACCAGTGGTCGTTATAAGTCCTCTGAGGACATCCCAAACTACTTTACCCAGGCAGCGGCGTATGCCTATGCCTTCTGGGAAATGACAGGAATTACTGTCCCAAATATCGTAATCGCAATGACTACGGAAGAATTTGGTTTACTTTTATTCAAGGAACCAGTGAAAAAATGGATCCCTGAGTTCGTCGAAATTCGCAAGGAATACGCTCGCCAGCGAGGTTGTTGATTTACTTTTATTCAGTTTCGAGGTATAATAACTTATCGAAACTTGAAAGGAAAGAAAATGACTATCGCTGAACGTAACCAAGCCTGTCTCCTCGCTGCCGCTGCATTCCGTGATGCCTTTGCTCTGATGGACGAGGCTCTTGGCTTCGAAGCCTCCTCCGAGTTGGCTGATCAGAACCTGCTCTCCATTATCTGGGCACTCGAGAAGGTCGAGTCTGTGGGGGTGGCAGCATGAAGAAGAACGACAGGGAGTCGTATCCCTATCGCCTCATGGGGGCACTCTCCAGAGCTCTGGAATTTGGAGCTGTGGCAGATGTGGATGCCATTGGCATGGTATTTGATGTCAGCTTCCCTGAAACTGGAAGAAGATTCACCGTGCCGTATGCGTATGACGATTTTATGGCCTATGAATACCTCCAGGATCTGGAGATCCTGATTGCGAACCTGGAATTCGCTGCACTCATGGAAGCTGAGTTGCAGGCTACGCGTGAACGTGCTTTGGCCAAACTGACCGATACCGAGCGCGCAGTACTTGGACTTTGATTTACTTTTAATCAAGTTAGCGGTATAATAATCTTTTGAACTTTGAAAGGAAACAAAATGCAAGTTTACTGCCTGTTGGGTGCTCGTGATTGTTGTGATGAACTTCTTGGCGTCTTCGCTACCTTGGAAGATCTCAAGGACGTAGTTCTGGCTGGCACTGGTCGTGAGGAATACGATGGTGCTTGGTGTTATGATCGCATGGGCTATGTCCAGACAGAACTGGGATCGTCTATCGATGTCCGTGTTGAGTTCACAGACGTTGAGTTCCGTGATTCTGGTTTTTACGCCTAAGGAGAAAGACATGAAGGGTGGTACTCTGTTCTTTCGAGTTATTCCTGCTGATCGTGATCGTGGTTACGTTCTGTTGACTGCTTGGTCTAAGCCAGTGGTTCGTGCTTCATGCTACACGAATAGTTCGCTGACTGCTCCGAGCCGAGCATCTCTGAATGCATTGCTCGCTAGCATCAAGGCTACTTCTGGTGCTGAGACTCTGGTTGATGCAACTGAACCAGGTATTGTCAAGAAGCTGGCTAAGCTGTTCGGTGAAGTTCCTGTCGTTACTCCTGAGGAAACTGTATGATCCCCATCTTTGATCTTAGTTCGTTTTCGTATAACAAACAGACGAAGCATCTGACGATGTACAATGAAGCCACAGTTCATCCGGAGTTCTTTATTCGGTCGAACCACACTGGACGCACTGTTCGGTTCATCGTTGATCAGGCAGATATGATTCGGAATGAGTTTTACGATGGCGAGATCGCTACGTTCATTCCCTATGAGTATGAAGAACGAATCAATGTTACCCGTGTTGTAATTATTCGAGGAGAAGGTTAATGTCTGTTATGTCTAATCTCGCAATCGATCTTGGAAATATGATCGGTGAGGGCTACTCTAATTCTGTTATTGCAGAGGAACTCGGTGTCTCTGTTGATATCGTCGCGCAGTTTCGCGAAGAGGTCTACCAGAACCATGATTATGGTTACGATGAAAGCATGGATGGTGACTTTGATTCTGCTCTGGCTTCTGCTGGGTTTGGTACCGATGAAGATTATGGCTACCATGGTGAAGAATAATGGCTAAACTAAAGTTCAAATCAGCTGCTGAGAAACGTCAATACGAAGAGAATCTGCGCAGCTGGGAAAACTTGAAGTCTAAATACCCACCAGCCCTGTTGAAACGTAAGAAAGACACGGACTGGTCGTATTCTCTTCCAGTTGGACGTAATACGGAGAAATTGCAGAGTTTGGTGACCCCTGGTGGTTCAACTGCTGCAAAACAATCTATGATGTACACTGGAGACAAAATCAAGGGTATTGGGACGATGCATAAGTCCAATATGGTCCCTGTGTTCTCCAATGACGAGGCTAAAGACCTAGCGTCGATGCGACGATAGTAGTTTACTTTTATTCAACTTCGAGGTATAATAACTTATCGAAGGTTGAAAGGAAAAGAAAATGTTTGAATCGCTCGCTACTTGGATGTTCGCGCCTGGCTCTTGGAATGATGCCGTGGTTTATCTTGGTGTCCTGACTGTTGTTAGTCTGGCTGCTCTTGTTGCTTTTGGAGAATAAAATGCAAAGATACGCAATGTACACGAAGGCTGGTAATGTCGTCATTCACCGTATGGTTGAAGAGGCTCGGGACCAGAAACTGGCTTGGCCAGAAGTGCTGCATAACCTGCACTACATCAGCGTGAGCACCAAGCATAAAGAGTCGACTGATACAGCTGTGCGTGAGTCAGTGTACCAGGCTCTGTTTGAAACGATCTAAGGAAATATATGAAGAAATTGTTGATCATCATTAGTGTTCCGCTGCTCCTTTCGGGTTGTGGTAAGTTTAACCAGATGGTAGAATCTTCAGTATCTGGGTTTACTATTCGGTGTATCGAAGGAACGACGTTTGTAATTCTTGATTCTGATCGCGGTGTTGCGATCACCCCTCTTGTCGGTCAGGATGGGCTCCCTAAAATGTGTGAGGTGCAAAAATGAAGATGTTTATGAAATACCTGCCTGCAATCAATATCTTTTGCGCAGCAGTTATGTTGGTTGTTATGATTCAGCAGTTCATAAAGGGTGATACTTTTAGCGCAATCCTGTCAGCCATAATCTTAGTAGCTAACTTGATTAGTTATTTTAGTATCGAGAAGAAAAATGAATCTGTGCATTGATTGTATCCACTTTCGTCGAGTCGAGAAGTTCGATTCAAAGGGAAACTGCACCCATTCTCAGGCAGTTATCGCCTATTCCCCGATCGATGGCTCAGCGACCTATAAGTCAGCTGAAGAAATGCGTGCCTCACTTTCTCTTTGCCGATATTCTGGTGTTCACTTCAAGTCGAACATAGTCGAAGCCAAACCTACAGTCTGGCAAAACCTGACCCGATGGTATCGGTAGTAAGGTATTTCTTCATAGCAATGCTCTTGTTGGTAGCTCTGTTACCAGCAAGCATTGCCACACCACCAGATGTAGAGTGGCCATCAGATGAGTTACTCACTGAGTACAAGTGTATGGTCACTGCTCTATACTTCGAGGCTCGAGGTGAAACAGCCATAGGAATCCAGGCAGTAGCCAATGTTATTCTGAACAGAACTGCACATCGCAAGTTTCCTGATAGCGTATGCGCAGTTATTAAGCAAAGGAACAAACGTACCTGTCAGTTCAGTTGGAATTGTGACAGAAAACCAAATATATTACCAAAGGTAATTGACCCAAAGATAAAGGACATTGCATTCTCTGCAGTGGTTACTAAATCATTAGATGATGTCACTGGTGGCGCATTGTTCTTCCACAGCAAAACAGTAGAAGGTTGGGGCGGCCTAAATAAGACGAAGCAAATCGGTAATCACCACTTCTACAAATATAAGGATCATTATGGCAACTAGAAAACAAACAGCTAAACAGAAGGACGATGATCGCGTATCACAGGGCGATACGGAGAATCATTCCGTACAGTTGCTATTCGGCGAAATTGATATCGATATTTCGGCAGTTATCTGTGCATGGATTCTTGAGTCAAATATGGCCACAGATCCAGAAGAAAAGCCAGCGGCATTGACTATGATGATCAATAGCGTTGGTGGTGATCTACATGCTGCATTCGCTATCATTGAATGTATGCGAGGAAGTGCTATTCCTGTTCATACGGTAGCATTGGGTAATATTTGCTCAGCTGGTCTGATGATCTTTATGAGTGGTCAGAAACAGTTTAGAACTCTGACTCCAACCTGCACGATAATGAGCCATAACTACTCAACTGGAATTGTCGGCAATCACCATGAACTTCTGGCCATTCAGAAGGAACTGAACTTTACGCACCAACGTATTCTTGACTTGTATAAGAAGTGCACTGGTCTGCCAGAGAAGGTTATTCTTGAGAAGTTGATCGGCAATCAGGACACCTACCTGACCCCAACTGAGGCACTGGCATTGAAACTAGCAGATAGGATCGCAGGATTGTAGGAACTCTAAATAATCCATCGAGAACTATTTTGATGGATTGCCATGCTGGATTTTAGAACCTACATCAGTGAGGCGACGAACGCCCACATGACGCACATTGCCGACCTGCCTTTTATCGAAGGTGTGGAAGGAACGCGTAAAGCCATTGCATATCTTCACGATCTGAGGGACTTCCTAAAGGGCAGTCCCTCTTCTCACATTACAAAGAACAAGATGTCCGTTAAGTTCGACGGAGCACCTGCTGTGTTCATGGGCATCGATCCAACTGACGGAAAGTTCTTCGTTGCCAAGAAGGGTATCTTCAATAAGAACCCACTGGTCTATAAGACACAGGCTGAGATTGATGCTGACCTAAATGGTGATCTGAAAGAAAAGTTCTCAATCCTACTCAAGGAATTACCTAAGTTAGGCATCAAGTCTGGAATCTTCCAGGGCGATCTGATGTTTACGAAAGCAGATCTAAAGAAAGAAACAATTGATGGTGAGCAGTATGTATGCTTCCACCCGAATACGATTGTTTATGCCGTACCAGTATCTTCTCCTCTTGCTGCCAAAATTCAAGCAGCTAAGGTCGGCATTGCTTTCCATACTGAATACACCGGAACAGAGTTCGCTAACCTATCAGCGAACTTCGGTAATAAGATTGTTCCGAAGTTCAAAGAAACCAAGAGTATCTGGGCAGTTGATGCTGCCTTTGAGGATGCATCTTCAGTAGCGACTCTTTCTCCAGCGGAGGAAGCAAACGTCGATACTCTCCTTGGTGGAATTGATAAAGTATTCAAGAGCATCGATGGTACAATGCTCAATGAAATCCATAAGGATAAAGAACTACTAGATCTGGTCTTGATCTATATCAACTCCAAGGTCAAACAGAATGTCAGATCAGAGTTGGCCGCTAACAAAGCAAGTGGATTCGCCAAGTTTATTGATGATCGATATCAAAAAGAAATTGAGAAAAGAGCCAGCGCAGCAGGTAAGGCTACGCAAGAAGAAAAGCGATTAAGAGTTCTTCAGTATTTCAAGAAACATGAGAACAAAGAGATCGCAAAGATCTTCCTCGTTGCTGATATGATTGATGAGTTAAAGGGTATTCTTATTGCCAAGATGAACCAGATTGGTGGTATGAAGCACTTCGTAAAGACCAACAGTGGATTTAAGGTAACCTCGCCTGAGGGATTTGTTGCTATCAATAGCGACAATGAGGCAGTGAAACTAATTGATAGATTTGAATTTAGTCAGAATAACTTCTCTCCAGAGATCGTCAAAGGCTGGGCTAAATAATACATTCGTCGATTGTCAAACCACAATGAAAAATTACAAATCACTCATTCAAGAAGTTGCATCATCAACCATCGTACTTGGCTTTGGTCGGTTGAATCCGATCACCAATGGACATGCACTTTTGCTTGATAAAATTCGCAAGACAGCTGCTGCTAATAAAGCAGAGCATGCGATGTATATCACAAAGACACAAGACAAAAAGAAAAACCCACTTCCCATTGATCGGAAATTGTTCTGGGCGAAGAAGGCATTTCCTCAAGTAAATTTTGTTGGTTGTGATGACAAGATTCGCACAGTTATTGAAGCAGCAAAAGAACAGGATGGCAAGTATAAGAATCTGATTCTTGTTGCTGGTTCTGATCGTGTTCCTGCTTATGAGTCTTTACTGAGCAAATACAATGGAACTGAATACAACTTCGATTCCATCAAGGTAGTCTCCGCTGGCGAGCGCGATCCGGATGCTGATGATGCCACTGGTATGAGTGCCTCAAAGATGCGCGCAGCTGCGACCAGTAATGATTTCGTGACATTCAAAAAGGGTGTTCCGGATTCGATCAAAGAACCAGATGCTCGTAAACTGATGCAGGAACTGCGTACTCATATGGGCATCAAGTCCGTAGCTGAGATGGCGATTCAAGTAAGTCCTGCAAGAAATGCATATTACCTCGGTCAGACTTTCTTGGTCGGGCAGGTAGTCAAAGAAGGCGATGAGTATTTCGAGATCCTCGATCGTGGAAGCAATTACGTAACAGTCTCTGATATCAATGGGCATATGAAGCGTAAGTTCATTGAGTCACTGGTCGTCGAAGATATCCAGATGCCATATGCATCACCAGAAGATGAAGATATGGGATTTTCCTTCAAGGGATTCCATCCTTCTGAATCATTCCTTAAGAACCATGATGTAGTATCGGCATACCAGGCCACAATTGGTCGCTACGAAGAAGGAAAGATCGGCGATGCAGTAGGGATCCTTCGTGCCATGCAAAACACCGATGAGATGATGCAGCATATCGAGAAGATTGTTGACCTCGGTGAGCATGAAGGTGATCATACTCAGGTAAATGCCAAAGTAATGGAACATTACGCAAAGATCAGAGACAGTCTTATTGGTATTGGTGAGTTCGATCACCACAGAGATTACCTACAGGGACTTCTGTCTTTAGTTCAACTAGCAGAAATAGAATCACAACCAATGGCGGAAAGTATGGAAACACCAATCGTTAAACCGAGTGATAAACTAAAAGTAGCCAAGATTATCGCTGATGCTCTTGGGGTTGATTCCTCTGGTAGCAATGCCGAGACATTAGTCAACAGTGCACTGCGCTCAATGAGAAAGAAGAATCTCAAGCAGGATTCGCTTTCTATCGTCAGCAATATGCTTGATCTGGCAGATGAGGTCGGTATCAAGTATGAAAAGAATCTAGTTCCAGTTGGGTTGCAGGAGGCTGCTCCGATTAATACCCCAACTGATTATGAGAATGAGAAAGCAGTTCTTGGTTACAATCAATTAAAGAGATCACTGGATAAGCATCTGACTCTTGGTAAACCAGAAACTCCAGAAGAAACACCACAGGATGCTTCTGATACGAATAAAGTTGGCTCTACATTCGGATCATCTTCTGAGACACACAGGAAGCAAAAAGTGCGCAAGTTGATGGGACATGACTAATGAATGAATTAACTACATCAATGAAGAAGTTGCTTGCCAATGTATTCTTCTATTACTACAAAGCGCATGCATTTCATTGGAATGTAGAGGGAGTCTTATTCTCTCAGATCCATGAGTTCTTACAAGATATCTATGAGGATGCTCATACCTCAGTAGATGATATCGCAGAAAGAATTCGAATCCTCGGTGAGTATGCTCCGACTTCGATTTCTGAACTATATAATTTCAAGACAATCGAGGAAGGCGAACTTACTGGCAGTAACCCAATTGGTATGCTCGCTGAGTTGGATCGTGATAATGAGACCATCCAACAAAATCTAACAGAAACATTCGGAATGGCAAATTCTCTAAATATGCAGGGGCTAGCAAATTACCTTGCTAGTAGATTGGAAATCCACTCCAAGTTCGGTTGGATGATTAAGAGTTACTTGAAATGACAGTTCTAACTAATTATTTTGCATCAGCTGAACTCGATCTATACATCGATCAGGGTGATGATTACGACAACGTCGTAACTCTTAAAGATCAGTTAGGCAATACAATTGATCTAACTGGGTTGACAGTAACTGCTTCTATGAAGAGGTATTATAACTCAACGAAAGATTATGCCTTGACTGTTGCATTATTGGGCAGTGGGGCAGATGGTAAAATCGTATTATCTATGACTTCTACTAATACATCATTGCTAGTCGACCCAAGATACGTGTACAATGTTTATGTAACATCTCAATCTAAGAAGGTTAAGGTTTTATATGGACAGGTACTAATTTCGCCTAAGGCTTAATCACTACGTTTTCTTATCTAAATAAGAAATAAGAAAACGATCTCTTACTTTAATTTATAGGAAATAATATGAACTTGACACAATCGAAAGACACAATTGGTGCTTCAGTTACTCGCGGAAGCGGACATTCTGAACAAATGTCTGTATCTGGTCGTTATCGTATGGAATGTCTTGGCCCAAATGGCGAAGTTAAATGGACAGAAGAATTTGACAACCTGGTAACTGGCGAAGGTAAGAAATTCCTACTTGACAGTGTATTCCCCGCTGGAGCTGGTACAGGTGCCACCACTAACGTGAATATGTTTTACCGTATGGCAATTATTACAGCAAACGTTGCAGCAAATGCTTCAGCGACCTATTCAAGTTTTGCTGGCACATACGAAGAACTCGGAAAAGCTGCGACGACACATACTAGTATGATTGCTTCGCGCGTCACACCTACATTCTCAGCAGCCAGTGGAACAACCAGTGGTGTTAAAGCAACAACATCAGCCACCACTGGTACGTTGGGTACTGGTACTGCTACTGTTCATGGTGTTGCCATTGTTGTTGTGAGTGCATCAGCTGTCGGTGCACTGGGAACTATCAGTGACACAGGTACTACTAATGCTAAACTATATTCAGTAGGTCTGTTCACCGACGGCGGTGGAGTTGCTAAGTCTGTCTCAACAGGTGATACGCTGAACGTAACTTACACGACTACACTGTCCTAATAAATGGCAACTGGTATTGGATCAGCTACTATTAACTTTGGCGCGCATCCTGGCTCTAATGAAGCCAGTGTTGCGGTCACAGGTCAGTCAGCAATCTCAGCGACAAGCAAAGCCGATGCATTTGTGATGGCAGATGACACAAGTTCAAGTCATACTGCATCAGATCATAAATACTTCGAGAACTTTGCTTCGCTGACTTGTGGAACACCAACTGCTGGTACTGGGTTCACCATTCATGCAAGATCGTTAGAAAAATTAACTGGGACGTGGACCGTGCGCTACGTTTGGTCAGACTAAGGAATAATTATGGCATTAGATACAGTAATTAAAGATAATTCATCGGGTGTTGTTGCTGGAGTCACTAGCGCAAATGAACTAAAAGTCAATGCAACTGGTGATTTAGTATTTTTTGCGGAGAATGATGCGGGTATTGTAACAGGAGAACGACTTCTTTTATCTCCAGAAGTAGATGGAGATTATCGTATTCGCATTGCTCATGAAACTTTTCTTGATCAAGAAACTTTTAATTACACTGCACAAAACACTGGAAAACACCGCTATTTCAACACCGGAATGACAAATGCGTGGAGTTTAAATGGTCTGCAAACAAACAGTGGTGCCGGTGCTACAGTTGCAAATAACTCAACATTGGTAGCTAGTTGGGCATACTTTCCACTTCATGGAGTTGCAACTACTTATTTTAAGTACAATGTTGCGTTCAACCAGTCAACGTTTCCAACAAATACTATCGCAGACTTTGGTGCATTTATTTCTATTAATACTGCTGCGGTTCCAACAAACCCTTATGCTCCTGTTGACGGAGCATACTTCAGAGTTACATCTTCTGGTATTATTGGCGTTATCAACTTTGGTGGTGCAGAAACAGTAACTTCTCCATTCGTGGTTGCTTCTGGAGGCGCAAACTGGACTCCTGTAATCAACAAACGCTATAGTTTTCTTATCGCTATAGGTGAAAACAATGTGCAGTTCTGGATCAATGATGAGCTATACGCAACAACCACAATTCCAGACGCGCAAGGTCAGCCATTTATTTCCACTGCTTTACCACTAGCAATTCGTCATGCTGTTACAGGCGTACCGAGTTCAACCTTCAGTTTGTTCGTATCTGATATGACAGTGAGTATTGGTGGTCCAGCAATTGCAGACAGAGCATCTGCAATTGGCAGTCGTACACTTGGATCATATCAAGGTCTTAGTGGTGGTACAATGGGTTCTCTCGCAGCATATGCAAACAGCGCTGCGCCAACATCTGTGTCACCAACTCAAACTGCTGCAGTGGTTACAGGTTTAGGAGGTCAGTCTCGCTGGAACTTAGCTAGTAGTGCACTAACATTCGACTACCCTATTTTCTCATATCAAGTACCATTTGGTACTACCAACCTTACTGGCATTCAAGGTAGAAGATTGGTAGTAAGAGGCATTGGTCTGGGTTCGATAGTTACAACTACACTAGCTGCTGGCGGATACGCAGTAACATGGTTTTTAGCTTTTGGTGGTACTTCTCTCAATTTGGCACAGGCCGAGGGAGCAACTGCAAAAGCATTTAGAAGAATTGCACTTCCTACATTTAATCAAACAACAGTAGCCACTCAAGCTGCTGGTTTGCTAGTAAACCAACCAGGCGGAACGTATATTGATTTTGGTGACGCACCAGTTTACGTAAATCCCGGCGAGTTTATTATTCTAGGAGCAAGAATTGTAGCAGGTGCACTTGCAACTGCTGGAACAATTGATAACTACGCTACATTCACATACGGTTGGGAGTAATATATGGCTATCACAAGATCAACTAATGCGGTTTATGAACTAGTAAATGCAGCTGTAATGGAAAATGGTTCTTTAGGCTGTACCTTTAAAGTAGTAGTAGACGATATTACTAGTTTTGACTTAAATCTACAAGTACCAGAAACCGAGACCGCTGCAATTCTTAATTCTACTATTACGGACGGCAGCAGTATTCGTACTAATTTAACCACAAAGATTTGTGAGCACTTTATTGCTACTGGTGAGATTGTTGGTACTCTGACTTAAAGAATAAATAACATGGCTAAATTTGTAAGCCCTAATGTATTAGATAGCGGTCTAAACTACATTAAAACTAATGCTAGTAAAATGCTTTTGATCAAAGCATATACTGTTAGTGATTCATACGCTACTGTTATTGGTAATAGTGTTGGTGAAGTAGCAATGGTGAGTGGTGACTATACGCTATCGTCTTCAGGTCTTAGTAGAATTTTGACTATTGCTTCAGGCAAAACAGCTACAGCATCTGTAGGTTCTGGTGCTACACCTAACCTGCATTTGGCTTTTACTAATGGTAGCTCTGAAGTTATTTGGGTTACCGATGAAACATCTGACCAAGTAATTACATCTGGTAATACCATTAATTTCCCTGCTCTTACTTATACAAGTAATCAGCCTACATAAAAGAGGCGCATTGTGGCATTCGGCACTCCAGTAGCAGGTACTGTTTTTTATAGAGCAGGCGGCACGCTGGTGAATCCGGTTTATCCGGCTGGCATCCAAAGCACTGATGTAGTGCTGATGTTTACAGGTCAAAAACCAAGTCTAGGAACTGAGGGCGAGGTTAACGTAGGTGAAGTAAACCCTCCATCTGGATGGACAAAAAGAGGTGAATTCTATCAGGGAGGCGGCTACACCGCAGTTCCTGGTATAGATACTGGAAATACTAATCTTAGAGTTTTCTCTTGGGACACACCAGTTACAGGACAGACTGGCTCAGCTAGTTTTTATACTGATACAGTCTCTAATGTACTTTGGGCATTTATTGTCCGAATTCCTTCTGGTGAGAATACATTAGTTTATGGTTCTGCAAGTGGCCAGAATACTGTCGAACCAACTGGATTTCTCTCAGTTGCTCTGACTGACGACGCGACTGCGACTAATTTTCAAGCAGGAGACCTTGCTATCTGGGCGATGTGCATCCCGACTGATGTAACTACCCCAAATCAATTTTCCCTTCATTCGATCACGTCTACAGGTGCTTTATTTGATACAGCAACCGAACTTCGAGAGCCAGATACAGCTCTAGGAAGCGACATTGGTGGATTTGCCGCGTACAGTGTAGTTACATCTGGCAGTAGCACTACAGCTCCTACTATTGAGACTGAGGTTTCAGGTTCATTTACCAACGTTCGCGGACCGATAGTATTGTTGCGAGTACGTGAAGGTTCTCTTATAATTCGTTTGACTTCTGACCCTATTTTACCTGTTTCAGAATCTTGGGTTGGAAATGGCTTAGTAGGCAATAAAAAGCCAACAACTGGTGGTGGTCGTTGGCAAATAACTTCTTCACAAAATCCAGCAGGATATAATGCAGGTCAAGCGGGTACTACTGTCGTTGATGGTTATTCTTCATTTAGACACTCTTTTACACTAACCGACGCAACGATATCTACTACAGTATATCCTGGATCAGATTCTGGATATAATATACCTATACAGGTGTTTGCAAGGTCTACTCCAGGCCCAACAGCAGATATTACAAACGGCTATTATCTTTATGTTCAATATTTTCAGATTAGTCTAAATAAAAGAGTTGCAGGTGTAGCTAGTACTTTAAGTGTAGTAAACGTAGATACAACAGGACTTCCTTTATCTTTTAGTGTAATCGGTTCTATAATTACAGTACTATTAAATAATGTACAAGTAATTCAAGTTACAGACACATCTATAACAACTTCTGGTTACTGGGGGTATGAAGTAGGAGCCGCTTCAGATGAAATTGCAGGTGTTATAAGTTCAAAAGTTGGACCAATTACTTTAGAAATACCTTCTGTAAGTATAACTGCAAATTTGTCACAAAGCGCAAATAGCAGCTCTGGTTTAGTAGAAGTACAGGGGCCAGTTACAATTACTCGTCCAAACTCTGACATCGCTGTCAGTGGTTGGACTTCTAGTAATGGTGCCCCACTTTATGATGATATCGATGAAGAAACTCCGAGTGACACAGACTTTATTACTAGTCCAGAACTTACGTCTACTCCCGTCGGAGCGACATTCGGACTAACAAATAGTTTATCAGCAGGCTCCTACAATATTAGTGTCAGAGGAAGAAGAACTGATACTGTCGGGCAGATGAGAGTTGTTCTAAGAGATTCTGGTGGTGTGCAGGTCGGAGCTACTAATTGGCAGACACTGACTAAAACTTATACTACTTATTACTTTCCAATAACGATTACTGGAACAGCGACTCAATCATCAGTAGAAGCGCGCACCGAGGCAATTTAAGTAACTAAATAAACAAACAAAGGAATTCGTATGAGCATTCTAAGCATTGAATTACAACAAGACCCATTGTCAATTGGGTATGCCCAGTGGATTCCGAATTCCCCTGGAGCCATCGCAGATCTGTTAAACGCACTTTCGTTTACTATGGTCAAGAGACGAATGGTAGCAGAACTTGATGTTCTCGGAGAGTATCCAACTGGTCCAATTGATGGCGATGCCGTATTGACTAAACTAGAAGTATTTTCTGAGACCACTGCGCCACTGGCAAGTCTGGTTCGTCGTGCATTAAAGATTCTATCTCAATCTGATGGAATCAATATGGGTGATCCTTCTATCCAAGCAATGTTAGATCAATTACAACAAAACAATGTTCTGACCTCTACTGAGGCAACTTCGCTAAAGGGATTGGCAATTCAACCTGCCAGTAGAGCAGAAGTTCTTGGTCTTACTCCTGTTACAATCGAACAAGTTATCGAGGCACTATAATGGCTATTCAATATGGAACATCAACCAATATCACTATTACTGGCGCTGGGCTTTTGTCTAATACAGCTCGAGCATCCACTGCAGTAACATCTGGCACTACTAATAATACCACTGACTATCTGGTGCAGGTTTCTGTGCTGGCACCTGCAACGACATCTGGTAACAAACAAGTCGTAGTATATGGTTATATGTCAACAGATGGTACTACCTATACAGGTAACTCCGCAACTACTGAATATATAACTGGTTTAGATGTGGCTGCGACGATTGGCTCACCGACTAACCTATTCTTTATGGGTACAATCCAACTTAACACTGTATCAGTAACAGCAACTGAGCAGTTTAGCGTTGCTACCACTTTCGGTACTGTTCCACCAGTCTGGGGCATTGTACTGTTCAATGATTGCGGTAGTACACTGGGCGCTACGGTAACAGCCAAGTACCGCGAAGTCTTTTACACCTAAGTAATGGCCTTTATCGGCGGTATACCAGTTTAATCCAAACTGTAAATAAATTTTTGAAACTAACTTGTAAAAATTATGGACGTATTTCTAATCAAAAATGGTGTAATTGAAAACTGCATCTGCGCGGATTCCGTTGAGAGAGCATTGATGTTCTATCCGGATCATACCTGCATCGAGCGCGTGGGTAATCTGACTCAGTATGGCCCTGGTGATCTATATGATGGTACTGATTTTAGCAAGGCTCCAGTTGTAGTTGTTCCTCCTGGACCTGTTTCTAGACTGGATTTCCTGCGTAGTTTTACGGCACAGCAGCGAATTGCTATTCGAGCTGCCAATGATCCGGTGATTGTTGATGCTTTGCAGTTGCTTGATCTGGCCGATGATGTCAATCTGCAAGACCCAGATGTGGTGTATTTTGTGAACTACTGCGCTACGCAGCAATACATCACCCAAGCAGACGCTGATCGAATTCTGGGAGTGGTGGTATGAGTTATGGTTCACCAGTGATGCGTCAGCACGTTGTTGAGTTCATCGTTGGCACGGGTGTGGTGACTGATGGGGTGACGGATGCCACTTCTCTTACTGGTCCATGGACATTCGTGGTACCCCCAGGAGTTAGTACTATATCTATTAGCGGATGCGGCAGCGGTGGTAGCGGTGGTGGTGGATATAATTCAACTTCTGCGCGTGCAGGCGGCGGTGGTGGTGCTAGTGCAGTATCTATGTCTGAGTATCCTGCAACAGTCATACCGAATTCCAATTTAATAATTACTGTAGGAGCCGCTTCAGTTGGTGGAATAGCAGGTGCGTTTGGCACCGAAGGAAATTCGACATATGTTTCTGGTCTGTGCCCCCGATCTTGGGCTACTGCATTTATACAAACAGGTATTTCTGGCGGAACATTATCACTTCATGGTGGCGGTCGTGGATCTCTTGGTGGTGCATCAGCTGGCGGCGGCGGGGGCCAAACAGCATCACCAAACACCAGACTCGGATTGCTTAATGCCACTGGTAGCAGTGGAACTAATAATATTGCTGGCACCCCAGGATCTCCGAGTATGGGGGGAGAATTGATATCTAATCTTTCGGCATTTGGCGGTAAACTACTTGCTCATGGGGGCCAAGGTGGTGGAGGCGCAAGCACAACTCCAACTAATAATGGTGGTGTTGGGCAGAGTTGGAAAGGTTCTGGTGGAAGAGCTATGAATTCCGGACATAGCTTTCAAAATGGCCACGCTGGAAATACCGATGGTTCGATTAGTTATGGCGGTGGTGGCAGCGGTGGTCCTAGTGCTTATGGACTTCCTGGTGATGGTGGCAGCGGTAATGCAGCAGGATCCTCTGCTACAGGATTCGGCGCAGGTGGTGGTGGTGGTGGTGGTAATGCAGCTGGTGGAGGTGGTTCTCCTGGATATGTTTGCTTCACCTACTGGAGTGTCGACTAATGGCTATCTCCGAAGCATTTGCTTTCTCCAACACCGTCAGCACAACTGAATTTGACCTGTGCAATAACAGCACAACCAAATCTGCACAGACCGCTGACGGTATCTATCAACTGTTCCTCGATCTGAGCACCCTGACCGCCACCGAGTCTTACCGACTGCGCATCTACGAAAAGACGCAGTCTGGTGACATTCAGCGTGTTATTGACGAAACCGTAATAAGCGGCGCACAGACAACCGAGCCAATCTACGTCACATCGGCACTACTGCTAATGCATGGCTGGACGTACACTTTGACTTGCCTACAAGGAACGCCAAAAGTTATCAGTTGGTCGATCCGTCAGGTAGCGTAAATGTTTTTTACTCCGTTACTGTCTGGCGGAGGGGCACTCTCCGTTTCAGGAACCATTACCCGACCAAACTCTGACATCATTGTAACTGGCTGGACCTCTAGTGATGGCGCCCCACTTTATGATGATATCGATGAGGTAACTGCAAGCGACACAGACTATATTATTAGCCCTGAATTGACCAGTAGTGCCGTCGGAGCGACATTCGGCTTGACGACTAGTCTAGCAGCAGGAATATATGACATCAATATCAGAGCAAGAAAGACCGAGACTACTGGTCAGATTCGAGTAGTTCTAAAAGACTCGGGTGGAACTTCTGTTGGTGCTACGAACTGGGAGGACTTAACAGGTAGTTATGTATCGTATGTTCTTCGTGTTTCCACTACTGGAACAGCGACGCAATCTACCATTGAAGCCAAACTCTAAATAAATGTTTGATACTAATCGTATTTTAGGAGTTACAGTATGAGTTTTGGTGGATCAGTATTAAGACAGCACGTTGTTGAGTTCATCGTCGGCACAGGCGTGGTGACCGATGGTATTGTGAATCCCAACTATGGCGGTAACGGAACCAGTGGGCCATGGACTTGGACTGTTCCTTTAGGCGTTGCACAAATTACGATTGATGGATGCGGTGGTGGTGCGGGCGGCGGTGGAGGAGGGTCTGGCGGCACATCACTGGGTGGAGGTAGTGGCGGCACTTCTGGTATTCAGTTTCTCAGCGTACCCGCAAGCGTGGTTCCAAATTCATCATTGACAGTTGGCGTGGCAGCGGCAGGCAATGGCGGCGCAGTAAATGCTCAAGGCACTGGCGGGGGAACTACCTCGATTGCAGGACTGCTGAAGTATGGGTTCTGTAGGTCAGACTTTGGTACGTTGGGCCGCATGGATATTGCTGGGTCGTCGCAGGGACTTCCAGGAGCCTCGACTACTGGATCGACTGCGGCTGGCGGAGGAGCCAGAAACAATACGTTTGGTTCTGCTGGCAACGTCATCTTCGCAAACCGCGTGGCTGATCAATCGTATGCAGGGGGCGCGGGTAATGCCACCGCAAGCGTGGCGGGTGCTTCTGGCAGTGTGTCATCAAACCAATGGTTTAATGCCGCTGGGTCTTTGTTTGGGTTTGACGGCGCAGCAGGAGACACCACAGGCTCTATCAGTAGGGGAGGCGGCGGTCTGGGTGGAACGAGTTACTTTGGATATACGGGCAAGGGCGGCGCCGGTGGAGTAGCGGGATCAAATGCTGGTGGGTTTGGTGCTGGCGGTGGTGGTGGTGGTGGTGATGCAGCCGGAGGAAATGGCTCGCCAGGTTACGTTCGATTTACATACTGGAGTGTTGACTAATGGCTATCGCAGAATCATATAGTGGTACAGCCACAATAGACACAACTGAGTATGACCTACCAAGTAACAGCACTGTAAAATCAGCCATTACGACGAATGCCGTTGTTCAGTTATTCCTTGATCTTGGTGCACTAACTGCAACTGAAGAATATCGTCTTCAGATTTATGAGAAATGTGTTGACGGAGCAGTACAGAAAGTAATTGAAGAAGTAATTATTTCTGGTGCGCAGCCACAACCACTTTACGTAACACCATCTCTTATCTTAATGCATGGTTGGACATTTACGCTAAAGAAAAATCAGGGAACACCTCAATCTATTACCTGGTCAATTAGGCAGCTTGCATAATGTTATTTACTCCTCTGCTTCCTAGTGGAGTAATCAGCACAGACACCGGAACACTTAGAAGGCAAGTAAAGGTAAAGCGTACAACGCAGCCATCAAGGCCAACATTTCTTGACCCCCAAAAAATTGGCTCGTTAGGTATACGAGAAGCATTTGTTGGTAGTTCCCCAACACGCACTCTAGTTCGTGGAATAGGTACCACAGCTTCTCCTACCGTAACTACTGTTACAACATCGCAAGGATTGGCGTCATCTTTTACTAGTCAAACTTTTGAAAATCTTATTATTACGCCCAGCATGGATGCTATTTTTAGCAATACTACTGCAACTATTGCTGTCTTTAGAAGATGTAGAGACACAACAGTAAGAAATGCAGTACTATTTTCTGGCACTGATCAAAGAGTACTGGCACACGCACCAGATAATACTGGTAATTTGCGTTGGGATTTTGGGAATTCGACCGAAGGTTCCGGACGATTATCCGTAGCGTACACAAAGGACACTAACTGGGAAACGCTGGTATTTATTGCTAGTCCAACTCGTGGACGTGAAGTATGGCGTCGTGGGTCAATGATTGCCTCCAATCCTACTGCAACTGCGACTAGAGCAAGTTCTACACTCCCGTGGGGACTTGGTATGCCATCAGGTGGATTTTCTATAACAAGTGATAATTACGATGTTGCTCTTGTAGTTGTTTCAGACAAAGCATGGACCCCTGCACAAATCAAAGAATGGAGCGCTAACCCTTGCATTGTATTTAATTCTACTCCGTTTCTTCCAATGGTCGCGACTAAAGGAATAGTCAGTCGACCAAATTCAGATCTTACAGTAACAAATAACACCATAACAGTCAGAAGGCAAATAAAGGTAAAGCGCAAGACACAGCCACAGATGGCTGCGCAGATTGATTGGTCAAACCCAATCACTCGGGGGTTGCTCCGGTTGGTTGGCGATACATCGCAAGGCGAAGCTATAACACGCAGTCCTGTTACCAAAAACGGAACAGTGACTTATAACAAAGACAGCGGATACAAATTTGCTGCATCATCATCAGTATCTCTACTGGATGCGCCAGCAGATAATTGGACTGTATTTTGCCTAGCATATACGTATTCTACAGCGGAAGAAGTTAATTTAGTTAACCGCATGGGTCCAGCTACTTCTAGCTACGCACAAAATTATGTTATCAATTTTTTATCAGGAGTAACACCTCGCGTAGGACACAAGAATTTGTCTGGTGGTACATACTCATATGTGCAATCATCTATTACGCCACCTACAAACTCATTGTGCGCAGCAGCTGGAACATTTAATGGCAGTACAATAAATGTTTACACAAATGGTGTTAATGGCGGTAGTGTTGCGGCCACTTCTCCACTACAAGTGGCGACTGGGTATATTACTCAAATTGGTGCTGGTGATGGTGCAGATAAAGTTCGCACATATAAAGGTCGGGGCATTCAAGTTGCTGCAATCTGGAATCGCGCATTAACTCCAGTAGAAATAAAATCAATATCTGATAATCCCTATCAGATCTTTAAGTCCGTACCACAAACAATGGTCTATACTAAACCTGGTGGTGGATGGTCATATAATGCAAACACAGCCTTATACGATTCAATTAATGAGCCATCATACACTGATATTGATGCCATCGTTAGCCCAAATCTAAATGCAACTCCTGGCCCAGTAAAATTCGGTCTTGATACTTCATTAGATACTGGAACTTATAATGTTAATGTAAGAGCAAGAAGGACAGATACTACTGGTGATATTCGTGCTACTCTTATAGATTCCGCAGGTAATGTAGTCGGAACTTCGAGCTGGCAAACTCTAACTGAAATTTATCAAACATATACATTATCAGTAACAACTACCGCGACTGCATCTAGAGTTGGGTTTGAGGTCAGACCATAAAACATCTAAATAAGTAAATACTATAATAGGATCTGCCTAAATGTCATTACTCCTGCGATTAGGCAGTACAGATCCTGCGGTTGAGATTAGCTGGGTAAACGTAACCCCAGGCATAAGTGTTGGCGGTGGCGGACCAGTCACGCAAACTGGTGACGTATCAGATACAACAGCTACTTCGTCAGCGGAGTCTTCTACAGCTGTTCTAAATCAGTCGCTATCTGAACCAGCAGTAGCGACTTCTACAACAGAAGCCACAGAAGCAGCAGCAGTTTCTGCATCGTTGAGCGAGACTGCTGTTTCGACGGCCACTACAGAAACTCCTGTCTTAGTTGCTGGTGCTTCTAGAGCTGACACCAACTCTACGGCCACAACTGAGACTCCTGTATTAACAGCAGGTGCGTCTAGTGCAGATACGAATTCAACTGCGACCGTAGAAACTCCTGTCCTAGTTGCTGGTGCATCTAGCGCAGATACTAACTCATCTACTACTACAGAGACTACTGTCTTAGTTGCTGGTGCGTCTAGTGCAGATACGAATTCAACTGCGACCGTAGAAACCCCAGTACTAACAGCGGCTGGAGTTCTAAGTGACACCAACTCAATAGCTACTGTTGAGACTCCAGCTGTATTGGCTGCAGGCTCCAGTTCTGACACTAACTCTACCTCTACAACAGAAACTGGCGCAAACAGCATAACTGTTTCTTTTGTTGAAACAGCAGTAACTTCTTCGTCAACAGAAACAGTAACTCTAGTTGCTGGAGCTGCAGTTTCTGAAAGCAATTCGATAACAGAATCTGGGACATATTCATTCCCATCAGTTGAGGTTAGCTGGTTTAACCTTGCACCAGCAGTAGATATTACAATCAGCGATTCTATTGCTGACACCAACTCTATTGCTACTGTAGAGACTCCTGTCCTAGTTGCTGGTGCAGTTGTTAATGAGAGTAGCTCTATTGCTACTGTAGAGAGCACTGTTCTTGTTGCTGGTGCAGTTGTTAATGAGAGTAGCTCTATTGCTACTGTAGAGACTCCTGTTCTCGTTGCTGGTGGAGTTGTATTAGATACCAACTCTATTGCTACTGTAGAGACTCCTGTCCTAGTTGCTGGTGGAGTTGTATTAGATACCAACTCTATTGCTACTGTAGAGACTCCTGTTCTCGTTGCTGGCGCAACTAGTGCAGATACCAACTCTATTGCTACTGTTGAAACGACAGTCTTGGTTGCTGGTGGTGTTGTATCAGATACCAACTCTATTGCTACTGTTGAAACGACAGTCTTGGTTGCTGGCGCAACTAGTGCAGATACGAATTCAGCTTCTACAACAGAGACCACTGTTCTAGTTTCTGGTGCGACTTCCTCTGATACTAATTCAACTGCTACTGTAGAAACTTCTGCTCTAGTTGCTGGCGCATCTAGTGCAGATACCAACTCTATTGCTACTACAGAGACTGGTGCCAATGTAACAAGCGCAACTAGAGCCGATACCAACTCCGCAGCGAGTTCAGAATCTGCAATAATAGTTTATGGCGCAGCTGTCTCTGATACTAACTCTGTTTCTGAAACGCAGACGTATCCAGGTCCGCAGATTGAAATTAGTTGGCTGATTATAGATCAGTCTAATCCTGTATCTGATTCTACTTCTACTTCTACTACAGAGACTGGTGCCAATGTAACAAGCGCAACTAGAGCTGATACTAATTCAACTGCTACAGTAGAAACTGCAGGTCTTGTTACTGTCGCTTCCAGAGCTGATACTAACTCTATTGCTACGGTTGAAACACCAGTACTCGTTGCTGGTGGCTCTACAGCTGACACTAACTCTATTGCTACAGTTGAGACACCAGTTCTTGTTACTGTCGCTTCCAGAGCTGATACTAACTCTACTGCTACAACAGAGACTGCCGTACTCGTTGCTGGAGCATCTAGAGCTGATACTAACTCTATTGCTACAACAGAGACTGTCGTACTCGTTGCTGGTGCTGCTGTATTAGATACTACTTCAATTGCAGCGACACAGAATCAAATTCTGGAAGGAGTTGATTCTCTCTTTGACACTAACGCAGTAACTGAAACAATTTCTGCTGGAGTTGTTTCTTCTAGGCAAGTATCAGACACAACTGGAACTAACGATTCTACTACTGTCAGTAGAATCGTATCTTTATCGATAGATGAGCCTTTTGTTGTTGGCGATTCTATCGTAGGTTCTGCAATATTCGCTGCGTCTAAGACTGAAGAAATAGTAATAAGTGACACAGTATCTGCTGGTGTTGTGTCACTCCGAGCAGTAACTGATACAAATGGAATCGTTTCTGAGCAGACATCTTTCATCTCTGCGGCAGCATTCCTAAGTGATTCAATTACGTCGAGTACGATTGAAGCAGTAACTGTATCGTTCTTAGTTAACTATGCAGAAATTAACCAAGTCCTTTCTGCTGAGTTTGGTGCTGCAAATAGAATTGTATCTATATCTGATTCGTTCAATTCAGATGATGACAATGATTCAATTATTATATACAAACCAACAATTGGCAGTCAGATTGTTGCCGAGCAGGGTCCTGTTAATAAGTTGAAGACAGGCGCGCAGGATAATAAATATGTAACTACCGATATAAATACACCAAATCGAGTTGTTCCATTAAGAGGAACCTCAAACAGAGTCGTAGCTACCCAAGAAACCAAACGTCTCAAAGTCAATTAAACTCTAAATAACACTATGAACGAAAACTTTTTACGTAAAGTACAGGCAGCTACTATTGTTGCCAAAACTCTTGGGTATGAACCGCAGGAGGGAGAAAGTCCAGCTGATATTATTAAAACAGCACTGGCTCTCCAACCAGATTTGACTGAAGAACAGAAAAAGACTCTTCGTGATATGTTAAAGTTGTCAGAATCTATGGGTATTGATGTGGAAGATAAAGACTGCTCCGATGAAGAACTAGACAAAATGGTCGGTGGTGTCACCGACTGGGACCACATTATTAGTGCCTATGATGACAACGAGCTGGCTATTGTTGATGATGAGACAGGTGAAGAAGTTGATGATCTGAGTGAGTCATACGAGATCAATGAGGTATTGTCCAGAGCTGAGCGTATCAGAGCAAAGGCGCGATTCGCCAGGACTGCAACGAAACGAGAAATCAAAACCAGACTGGCACTGCGCCGTCAATCTACTTCAGCCACCTTCGGTAAGAGAGCTAGGCATTTAGCGATCAATATGCTGAAGGTTAGATTGGCTAAGAAACCTCTTGCTAATATGAGTGTGGTTGACAAAGAAAGAGTAGAGAGACTCCTCTCGAAAAGAAAAGCATTAATCGATCGTCTAGCAATGAAACTAATGCCTCGTGTCAAGAAGATCGAGAAAGATCGTCTGCATCACAAGACCTTCACGCAAAAATGATTAGACTAAAAGAATTCATTGCTGAGGCAGAATCTGGCACAAAGAATGCACGTGAGATTGCTGATACTCTGAAGAAGGCTGGGTATAAGAAACTCGGTGCTGGCGTTGATGCTACTGTCTGGACCAAAGACGATAATTCAGTTCTAAAGATTATTATGCCGCAGGATACAAATACTGCGGATTCTGCGACTAAGACATTCATGAAGTTTTACGAGTTTACTCAGGATCATAAAGAACTGAGATGCCTACCTAGATTCAAGAAGATTCAGGGTGAGAATCTAGCGAAGTTTAGCCTAAGAGGAAAAGAATATCTCCAGATCTCAATGGAGAAATTGAAACCTCTGAAGAACCATAGTGTTGAAGAAACCATGGTTTGGAATTTAAGTGATTACGCAGAAAAGAATACTGACTGGAATACCGTAGTAAAAGAACTCCAAGATCCAAAGAGTCAGGTGGAGCTTAGAGGTAAAGAGATAAACAGATTTAAGTCTCTACTAGATAATAAAGATTTCCTATTAGAATATAAGATGTTGTATACTGTAATGAAACTTCTTTATGTTACAGGATCGCTAAATAATATGAATTGGGACTTGCATACTGAAAACGCAATGCAACGAGCAGATGGTACTGTAGTTATCGTCGATCCTTGGCTAACCTTCTAAAGTAATTACAATGAAAACATTCAAAGAACTGGTCGGACAGAAACATGTCGACGAAGCATATATGTCTAGCGATCGCAGCAAGCAAATGTTTAAGCGCAAAGAGCTGGACCACGAACTTAGGCACGAAATAGAGCCAAAGCGTGCTGAGCCTGCAGATCCACACGCTGTTCACATTAATGGTAAGAAGTGGAAGACATTTCCTACTAAGTCACACGCTACCAACGTCGCCAAGAAGATTGCTGGTGCTACTGTTGTAAAAGAATCTGATGAATTGGACGAAGCAAAAGTAATTGGTCACGTCGGAGATGTTGCTGGCCACGGTAAAGTAGTTCAGTGTGCTAAGTGCGACACAGATCTTCGTGATGATCATGGATATGCTTTAGATAATAAGACTTATGTTTGCCGAAATGGTGACAAGTGTTCTATGCGTCAGTCCAAAAATAGTCTGGCCGCAGCAGCAGCGAAGGGTCAAAAGCCTCGTTGGAGAACAGACGAATCGTTGGATGAAGGTAAGGTCAATTTGACTCAAGATCACCTAGACCAATTAGAAAAATTACATGGTCCAGGGAAAGTAATTAAAAAGACCAAGCATGGTATGTTTACTTACAAACTAGACAAACCAAAGAAAGTTCTGAATCATAGTGATATTGCTGGACACGTTTATGTGCTAGATGGAAAGAAACTCAAACACTATACCTCACAAGATTCTGGTGAAATGGCTGGCGCAAATGAATCTGTGGAATTAGATGAAGCAACAGATCACCACGCTGACGCGATGGAGCACAAGAAGCAATCTGATGCAGCAATGGTTAAGAATGATATGGAAGCGTATCATCAGCATATGTCTGCTCACCACGAATCATTGGGCCAGTGGCATGAATCTAAGGGACGCAGTTCTAGCGCACAAAAAGAATTCGATAAGGCAGAAGGCCACCACGAACTTAGCCTAAAGAAATCAAATCAGAAAAACGAAGGAACAGATATGTTATCATTTAAGTATTTTCAGCAAGCACTGGCTGAAGCCAAAAAGAAAACAAAAGAATCTTCTTCTGAGATCGAACTCGCCCATGGCGAGATGCTAGACAAAGATGCAGAGAATGGCAAAGAAAAGAAAGAGATGTACGTCAAGGAAGGAGAGGCTCCTGTTGCTCCAGTTCCTGGAACAAAGAGCAAGACCCACGCTATCATGGTTCACCCAGAATCTAAACAGCGCGTGACAATTCCAAGAAAGAATATCAAGAACTATCCAGCATCTGAAGGCTGGAAAGAAGTTGCTCCTGGTATGAAAGAATCAGTTAATGACGTTGATGAGGGTTTTGTTAAGGACATAAAACGAATTGTTGCCGGTAAAGATGCTAAGAGTCGTGCTGGACAAGAAATAGCCAAATCACAATATGCTAGTATGAAAGGTGATAACAAAACTGCCCATAAGCATTTTAAGCGTTATGACAAGTTAGATAAGTTAGCAAACGAAGAAGTTGAAGAACTCGATGAAGCAGCAATTACGCACGTTGTCGCGAAGGACAAACTTGCTGCACACAAAGAGTTTATGGACAAAGAAGGTTTTGATGTAACAACAAAACCTCTACCAAAGAGCCACCCAAAACACGCTACCCATATGGGTATTGTTTCTAAGAATAGTCAAGAATCTTCATATCACGAAGATGGAAATGCTCATTCTGTCAGCGAATCAGTTGAATTCGATGAATCCTACGACGAATTGAATATGCGTCACAAGTTTGTGTTTAATAAAACAGCTGCTGGAAAAGCACGTGAAGTGGCTCGTAATCGTGAAGAACTAAAGAGCCAAATGAAGAGACAGAAAGAAATGGGCGGCATCACTGGCCCTAAAGGTAAATTGCCAGAAGAAGTTGAAATTGAAGAAGCACTAAAGGGTGATATGCACCCAGATGCTGGTAAGGTTCTTAAGCATATTAAACCAGAACATCAAGATAAATACAAGCCGCATCTAAAGAATGGCGTGTACAAGGGTAATTACGCTGATCGCTCAGCTGTATTGGCTGCTGCTGAGAAAGCAGGACACACTGTCAATGAAGCAGCTAGTCCATTCGACTGGAAAGCCTACGCAAAAGAAAAGGGAACTCCTTCTTCTAACAAGACAAAGACGTTCCACGACGTAAAGAAAACTAGCACTGGTACTGTATACACCAAGCAAGTTAATCCAGATGGCATGAGCAAGGGTTCTGGTGATGACGCTGCTAAATCAGCTGAAGTCGAGCAGGCTCCTAAGCGTGGTCGCGGTCGTCCTGCTGGCGTTGGTGCAAAGACTGGTTCTTACAAGCCACGTGATCCAGCGGCTAAGGCTGCATCTGCTGCCAAGGCTGCAGCAAGCAAGGCTGCTAATCGTGCAGCACGAAATGAAGAATTCGATAATGAGTTTATGGGAAGTTTGATTGAAGGTTTCGAGGATGAAGACTTCGATGATTTCCTACAGTGCGAAGAATTTGACGAACTAGACGAGGCTACGCAAGAAGCCCTGATCAATTTCATTAATGAAAAGAGCTGCGGTTCGTACAAAATGAAAGAGTCTCTTACTGGTAAGCAACACAAACTAGATAAGAACAAGAACGGCAAGATTGATAGCCACGATTTCAAACTTCTTCGTAAAGAAGAAACTGAACAAGTCCAGGAAAGCGTTACATCATATGCCGCTTTTCTAAATAAGAAACAATAAGGAGACAATTATGTCACTATGGTCAAATAAAGATACGGCAGCAATTGCTGGTACTATTAACATTAATAATGCATCGCCTACTCTGAATGGCGTTGGAACATCATTTGCTAATGCTGTTACTGGTCTAAAGCCAGGTAGTTTTATTGTAATCGTCGGAGTTAAGTACAAGATTAAATCTATTGCAAGTGACACAGTTCTGACATTGACGAGCAATTACGAAGGCACAAGTCTTACTGGTGGTACTACTACGATTACTCGTCACCTAGCACCTACACACCTAAGTCTAGCTGATGCTCGTAAAGCAGTATTCGTTTCACTAGACGAAGCTATTCTGGTAACAAATAAATCCAAGGGCATCACTGGTGCTGGTTGGTGGTTGTTTAACGAGAAAATTGATTCGTTTGGTAAGTCTCGTTACAACGCAGAATGCCTTGTTGCAATGACAACTGCTCTTGGTGTTTCTGGCGACTCTGCTGCTACTGGTGAAGATCTGATTGCTTCGGATGCTGAATCTGTTGTTACTATCAGCGGCCAACCTGCTGCTCAGAACACTATCTCTGGCGGAGCAACCTTCAGTGTAACTGCTGCAGCTTCTTCAGGTACTCTAACGTATCAGTGGCAACGTGCTCTGGCAGGAACAACTCGTTTCGTCAACTTGGCCAATGGGGTTGTTAGTGGAATCACTTCGGCTAACGTAACCACTGCTTCCCTATCTATCTCTGGGGTACTTTCTGGTAATGCTAGCGCAAACAATGGCAATCTGTACCGCGTAGTTATTAGCTCAACGGCTGGTGCTGCTAAGGTCACATCTAATGCAGCTACCCTGACATTCGGAACCTAATTGATCAGTGATTAGTGAGAAGAACTTCTTGCAGCGTGCTCTGCGCTGCTATGATAATCCTCAGTGTATAACTCTGGATGAATTTCAAGAAGATCTGAATCGTTTTTCTCACATCAAAAAGATCATAACGAAGTACGTAGAAGGACAAGGCGAAATAAACGATCGCCTTGTCCTCAATCATTTGGTTACTTTGTTTAATGTTTTTGGTTTAGAGGCTCTATTATTTGTTCTGTTCAAAATCGAGCAGAAGCATTGGGGTATAATTTTCCCTTTTCTTATTCTTCTAAATAAGTTGCCGGACTATATTCCTGAGTTGCAATTGGCAACAGCAGATATAGAACTGGATAAAAACATAATCGAGAAACTAAGGCAAATCTAAATGGCACGCATTGTAGACAATCTAGCAGCTCTTAGAGTAATTTGGTTGTTGGCCACACCATTCGAAAAGTTCGATGCATTCAAGCTCGGGCTTATCGACGCGAATGGAAATAAACTAAAGAAGGCAGAGACTTCTGCAGAGAAGAATGCCACATCAATGTTACATCGTTTGGTCTGGAACCTAAAGCGAATCATCAATCTGGTTCCAGGTGGCAAGTCTCGTATTGGTAGTTTAGTCGCAGCATACCTTCTCGTGAAGGAAGCAGCTGAAAATGATTATGAAGAAATGCAACTTGAAGAAGAAATTCTTTCTAAGTTCCAGATTTATAGAAACATTCATTTCCTCGAAGAGGAAGTAATTGTTGAAGAAGCATTGGAGGCATTATTCGAAGATGCGCCTGTCAATGCAACTGGTGCTGCTGTTAGCACTGATGCTCCAGTAATTAAGCCAAAGAAGTTAAAAAGAAAGTTCGCCTCGTTTGATGTTGATGACGATACGTTCTCTAAATTTCAAAATGGTAAAGCGAAGTTCCGTAAATGGAATTCGTATCTAAATCTTGAAAACGATTCTCACAAAGAGATTCACAATTATGCAAGAAAGAACCCACGCGGTATCCTAGTTATCAAAGACTCCAAAGGAAATATGAAGGGAGTTCGTTACTCTAGGACTGGTGGTGGAAACTGGCATAATCTAAAGCGTAAATCAACTGTCAACGAATCATTCCAAGAATACCTAACCATCGAGTCACTACTATGAACAGAATCTATCTAATCCTAGCTCTGACATTAGCGGTAATTCTTAGTTTCTATCTGGCTTTCTCTTTCGGTAAAACAGAAGAAAGAAAAGCCTGGGAAGAGAAGTTTGCCATTGCTCAACAAGAAATTAAAACTCTTGAAGCCAAGGCAGCTATTATCACTGAAGTAGTCGTTACTAAATACGTCGACAAAATCCAATATGTCGATAAAGTTAAGGTCAAGACAGTGAAAGAATTCGTTACTGCTGAAGCAGATAAATCCTGCACTATCAATAATGGATTCGTAAACGTGCACAACGCAGCAGCGGGAGCCACTGTTCTTGAGTTAACAGAAACGGATAAAGATCCTTCAAATGTCAAACTAAGTGACGTCGCTGGAGTGATTACTGATAACTACGCTGAGTATAACAAGACCAAAGCGCAGTTAGAATCTCTTCAGGGATGGGTTCGTGATCAACAAACTCTATGGAACGCAACCAAATGAAATCTTTGTTTTACACTATGATTCTGGTTCTTATGGTTGGTTGTGGCGGAACTGTTCCAGTTATCAAGCAAAAGTTCCCTGAGCCACCTGAAGTCCTGATGATTCCAGCCCCAGACTTAAAGAAGTTAGAACAATCCTCATAAGCACAGTTGAATTATACTTGGTAAAAAACAAGTGTAAAATAAACTTTGCGCTCTAAACTTTAGTTTACTTTTCGCTGTGTAGCAGGCATAATTGCTTTATTATGTCACTCCTATTCGTCGATCGTAAATTCGCCAGACTCCTCGGAGCTAGGCTTCTAAACTTCAAAGAGAAGAAGCCAGATCTTTTTACGTTCTCCCATACGTGCGAAGATCGCTCTCACAGTAAAGTCAAGGCACGCGGATACATCTACCGCCAAGAAAACTCCCTGTACGTCAAATGTCATCATTGTAGCCTGAGCCACAAACTCTCTACATTCCTCCAGCAGGAATCACCTACTCTGGCAGATGAGTATCGGATGGAGATGTATAAGGAGAAGGTCAACTCTGGTCAACTTACACCAAGAGTTGATGAACGCAAAGAGGTAATCATACCAAAGATATCTCTTGATTCAGTTCTGGATGGGTTGATAGCACTATCTACACTACCAAAGAGCCATCCTGCTTTTCTTTACGCAAAGAAAAGAGCAATACCTGAAGAACATTACAAGAGTATTTTCTTTTGTCCGAAGTTCTTCAAGTATGCAGTAAAGTATAAAGACTCCTTCGCAAAGATGAAGGAAGATTATCCTCGATTGGTCTTTCCTTATTTTGATGCCAATGGGAGAGTATATGCCCTGACAGCAAGAGCCTTCGGTAATGAAGAGCCGAAGTATATCTTTTTATCTATCGATGAACGCAAGGAAAACATTTATGGAATCTGGAGAATTGATGCAAGCAAACCTATTATCGCAGTTGAAGGTCAGATTGACAGTCTTTGTGTCGACAATGCCATTGCAGTCGGTGGAGCTGATTATAATTCTGTTCTTCTTCGGTCTCTTCAGTCTAACCTGATCATTGTTCCGGATAATGATTTCATTAGGAACAAGCAAGTAGCAGATTCAGTTATGAAAGCCATTAAGGCTGGATATGCTGTGTCTCTTTTTCCGGCATCATTCAAGTATAAAGATATCAATGAAGCAACGAAGAAGATGACGAAACAAGAAATCCAAACAATCATTCTAGACAATGTAAAGCGTGGGGCTGAAGCAGAACTAGAACTTATTTTCCGCAGGAAGTGTTAAGAGGTATAATATGAATGTAACTACGTGGGCAAAAGAATTTCCATATATTTCTGATGTGTTCGATATCGTCAGCTTCGATCTTATTCGATTGAGTAATGAGAAAGATGATATGTTGTATACTATAGTGGTACGATATGTTATCCTAGATGAAGCGCAAGAGAAGGTAACTGGTGGTGTGACTATTCAGACTGGTATGTCTGGCTCTACGTATGTAGAATGTGCAGAGTTGCTTGATCGTCTTGTGAATATTGGATTCTTTAATCAGGCAGTTAGTTCATATGGTGTGGTTTACTCCCAAGATATGGAACAACTCGATGAGTTGAATTGGAATAATATTCTGGAAACTTCTAGTACTCTGATGCCAGAAGATACCACTCTTCATTGAGGTCTAAATAAAAACCACACCAGGAGATCATATGCAAAGAATAGAATTAGCAAACATCGAAAGTATAGTCAATGATGATATTGCACTACAAAAATTAGTGACTAGTTTTATTGGGAATGAGTTGGGAGAGTTTATCTTTATTCTTCCTGAGGTAACTTCTGAGAGTACACGAGACACATTTAATCATTTCATTAACAAAATAAATTGGGAATTTGATCGAGTATCACGAGATACTAAAATCTACCCAGCGATAATCAAAGCACCAGTCGTTGTTCCAGAACCAGAAGTCATTCCTGAGCCTATCCCAGAAGTAGTAGATCCAGAAGTAACAGATACACCAAAGAGAAAGAAATAATATGATTATTGACTATAGCCGTGATTCCCTCTTTGATGTATTGGGATTGCGCCGCTTGAAAGACTCTTATATGATGGAGGACGAGGCTTCTCCTCAGGATAGGTTCGCCTATGTATCTAAGGCATTCGGAACTAATGCAGCGCACGCACAGAGACTCTACGATTATTCAAGCAAACATTGGCTTAGTTATTCCACGCCAATCCTTTCATTCGGCCGTAACAAGAAGGGATTGCCTATCTCTTGCTACCTGAATTACCTCAATGATACGGCAGAGGGATTGGTTGATAATCTTTCTGAGACTAATTGGTTGTCGATGATGGGTGGTGGTGTTGGTATCCACGTCGGTATCCGTGGATCAGATGATAAGTCCGTTGGGGTTATGCCTCACCTGAAGGTATACGATGCTAGTTCGCTGGCATTTAAGCAGGGCACAACTCGTCGTGGGTCTTATGCCGCCTACCTGGATGTTTCTCACCCAGACATTATTCAATTCCTCGAGATGCGCAAGCCAACAGGCGATCAGAATATGCGCACTCTGAATCTGAATCACGCTATCAATATCAGTGACAAATTTATGGATATTATTGAGCGGTGTATGCTTGATCCAGAAACAGATGATCGCTGGGATTTGATTCAGCCGCACAATGGTAAAGTGATTGATACTGTTTCTGCTAAAGAACTATGGATGAAGTTGCTAGAGCTGCGTATGCAGACTGGTGAGCCATATATTTGGTTCAATGATACTGCTAATCGCGCACTACCAGAATATCAAAAGGCTCTTGGTCTTAAGATCAATGGGTCGAATCTTTGCTCGGAAATCTCTCTTGCTACTTCCAAAGATCGTACAGCAGTTTGCTGCTTGTCATCAGTGAATCTTGAGTATTATGATGACTGGAGAGATGAGCCACAGTTCTTGTCAGACATTCTTGAGATGCTTGATAATGTTGTCGAGTACTTTATTCATAATGCACCTGATGAAATTGCTCGTGCTCGTTTCTCAGCAATGAGAGAGCGTTCAGTTGGGGTTGGTGCTCTGGGCTTCCATGCTTACTTACAGAAGAACAATATCGCTTTTGAGGGTGTTATGGCAAAGAGTATGAACAACAAGATGTTCTCATACATTCGCAAACAATTAAATGCAGCAAATGTTAGGTTGGCGGAAGAGCGTGGTCCATGCCCAGATGCTGCAGATGCTGGAATTAAGCAACGTCTGACTCATGTAATGGCAGTGGCACCTAATGCTTCTTCTTCGATCATAATGGGTAATACCAGCCCAAGCATTGAGCCATATGCTGCCAATGCCTACAGGCAAGATACTTCTTCCGGTGCATTCATTACAAAGAATCGTTTCCTTGATGTTATTATCAAGAAAGAAGCACAGTCGAGAAAAGATGGTTGGTATGATGAGGTCTGGGCTAATATAACTGCTGATGATGGCTCGGTTCAGAATCTAGACTGGATGGATGAGAACACTAAATACGTATTCAAGACTTCCTTTGAGATTGATCAAAGATGGGTTATTGAGCATGCAGCTGATCGTCAACATTACATTGATCAGGCACAGAGTGTAAACCTATTCTTTAGACCAGATGTCAACGTAAAGTATTTGCACGCCGTCCACTTTATGGCTTGGAAACAAGGTCTGAAGTCACTTTATTACTGTCGTAGCACTAAGTTGCGCAAGGCAGATAAGGTCGGCCAGAAGATTGTTCGTCAACGCCTCGAAGAAGACATCGATCTACAACAAGTAGCAGAAGGCAATAGCTGTCTGTCATGCGAGGGATAAAATGATTAAGAAAACTAAGTTAAAACTAACTGACGAACGCCAATTCTTTAAGCCATTCTCATATCCATGGTGCTATGACGCATTTACGCAATCGGAGCAAATGCATTGGTTGCCTGCAGAGGCTCCGATGCTAGAGGATGTGAAGGACTGGAAGAATAAGTTAACTGAGAATGAGAAACGATTCCTAACACATATCTTCCGATTCTTTACTCAGGGTGATATCGATGTCTCTGGTGCTTATGTAAAGAACTACCTACCGAACTTCCCTCAACCAGAAGTTCGAATGATGTTGAGCAGTTTCTGTGCTCGTGAAGCAATTCACGTTGCTGCCTATTCTCACTTGATTGAGACCCTGGGTATGCCAGAAACGACATACAATGAATTCCTGCAGTACAAGGAAATGCAAGATAAGCATGACTTTATTGCTGGGTTTATTGAAGAAGATTCTGACACCATTGCTCAACAGATTGCTGTGTTCTCGGCATTTACTGAAGGGCTACAGCTGTTCAGTTCTTTCGTTATGTTATTGAACTTTGCTCGATTTGGTAAGATGAAAGGTATGGGTCAGATCATTGCCTGGTCTATTGCTGATGAGTCTCTGCATTGCGAATCCATGATCAAGTTGTTCCGTGAGTTTATCAAGGAGAACAAGGATCTCTGGAATGATGAATTAAAATCACAAATATATACTGTAGCAGAGAAGATGGTTGAGTTAGAAGATAATTTCATTGACCTGGCATTTGGCGTCAATGAAATGGAAGGTCTAACTAAAGAAGATGTTAAGCAGTATATTCGTTACATTGCTGATCGTCGTCTAATCTCTCTTGGTATGAAGGGTATCTTCAAAGTAAAGAAGAACCCTCTTCCATGGGTCGATGGAATGCTCGGTACTACTCATACAAATTTCTTTGAGAATAAGAGTACTGATTACGCTAAGGGCGCATTGACTGGCTCGTGGGAAGATGTCTGGTCAAAATAAGGATAACAAATGCAGAAGATCAATTTCGAGTGCGATACATGCGAGGCAAGAGGAACCATCAGATTGCCCTCAGAGTGTGATGGTTATAGAGTAGAAGCCTGTCCTTGTTGTTCAAGTCCATTAGATATGGACGATGACTTCGAAGATGACGAAGAATAATGGCTGGCATCTACTAGACGGCACTGTTCTCGAAACTCCACCGACTGACGCAGTAGGGTTTGTATATCGAATAACTCGGATCTCTGATGGTAAGTTTTACATTGGTAAAAAGAAACTTACCTTCAAACGATCTAAGATGGTAAAGGGCAAAAGGAAAAGATTTACTATCGATTCTGATTGGCTAACCTACTACGGCAGTTCGGAAGAACTTAAAAATGATGTCAAATCTCTCGGAGCGGATTCGTTCCACCGAGAGATTCTTCACATCTGCAAAACATTGAGCCAATGTAATTACCTTGAAACAAAAGAAATCTTCGCGAATGGATGTCTACTCCGAGAAGATTGCTACAACTCCTGGGTCTCCTGTAAAATTCATAAGAAACACGTGCTTGGGAAGGTAATTTGAAGTTTATTTTACATAGATACATATATCAGGCAAAATTGCTTAATCGTAACCTGAGGTGAAAAATGGTAAGAAAAATTGTAGCGAATGAGATCTTCGACTCCAAGCATTTGCTCGGAACTTTCCTCGATGAGTCAAACTATGACATTCTGATTGAAGAAGACTGTGACGTATACACCCCAGAAGGGTATGATCTGTCTACGAATAGCAATTCAGATATCTCTGAAGATAGAGTTGCTTTCAAGTTTCGTAAGAACTTCTTCAGTAAGGAACAGCAACAGGCAGCATACGAAGGTCTGCGTGCGGCAGCTACTCCGACGAATAATCGTGGAACAGCTGCTGGAACTATTCGAACTGGAAAGAATGGTAACCGTGAATGGATTACTGAGTATGAAGAAGCAGTAATTAAGTATTTCGCCAAACCTTATACCACTATCACTGGTGAGGATCCTCTGGAGGAACTCCTTTCCAGGAAAGAATCAATGAGTGGTCCTGGCCTAATCAACACAGTTTGGTTGGCAAGTAATCCGATTGTATTCTCAGATTGGTTGGAGGCAACAAAGAAACTTCCACCTGACCAGCAGAAGATAGCATCAAAGAAAATCCTCGAGGATAATATCTCATCGACGACTTATGCCAATGAGGTTCTTAGTGGAATTGCTGGTGCCTTTGGTCGAGTACCTCGTGCTCCTTTCGGTCGTCTGGCATCATACAATGACCACAATCCAGAACTGTTTGATAGGGGTATTCCATTCCTACAGACTCTGGATAGGGCATTCGCCGATCTTCTGCCGCAACGTCACACTGCGCAGAAAGATTTCGTTGAGTCACTTGATGAACATTTCCGTATCGCAGATACTGTGTTCACGACTCTGACTATCAATAAGACATTCCGTACTGCTGCTCACTTGGATGCTGGTGACTATGCACCTGGATTCTCGAATCTAATCGTTCTATCCAATGATGACAATTTCACTGGAGGATATTTGGTTCTTCCGGAATTCCGAATCGCCATCAATGTTCGTCCAGGTGATCTGCTGCTGATTGCTAATCACACTGCGATTCACGGAAACACCCCGATCGTTCTTGGTTCCGATACCAGTGAGCGCATCTCTGTTGTTGCTTATGCTCGTGAAGATCTGGGATCACTTGGTACCTGGGAATACGAGCAGACTCGGAAGAAGTATATCTTGAGTTGTAAGGAAAACAAAGAACATCCTTTCTGGTGGGATCGGTTTACTGGCGTGTGGGCTGGTATGTGGCAGTCTAAAGAATGGTATGATTACTTGGTAGGTGCTCTCGGTGAAGAGAAGGCTCTGGCAAATGATCCAGCAATCTGCGAACTACATAATAGCAGCACTAATGATCTTGAATCTTTCTTTGGATAATCTATGAAAATCTTTATTCCTACATTTATGCGTGAAGAGAAGCAGAAATGCTTCAACAATCTGCCTCCTGAGATCCAGAGCAAAGTAACATTGGTTACACACTCTGGACGAGCAGAGTTGCTAAAAGAAAAGAACCCAACAGCGAATGTCGTCGATATCGGTAAGACTGATGGTATCGCCGATGTTCGTCAGAAGGTTCTTGAATATAGCAAGTGCGACAAGGTTATGATCATCGATGACAGTTGTGTATTCAAAGTTCGGAATGACGAACTCAAACTAAAGGATATGACTGTTGCTGATTTCGAGAATATGTTCGATATGGTTGAGAAGAATCTCAATGACTATGGAATGGTTGGTATCTCAGATCAGGCTGGCAACAATCGAGTTCCAGAAGATATCAAAGAGATTGGTCGTTCATACAGTTGCTATGGTGTAAATAAGAGCATCTGGGCAACGAAGGGTATCTCTTTTGATGGGATGTATCGGAAGAACAATGAGATTAAACTTTATGAAGACTTCTATGCTATTCTGAAGATGTTGACTTCTGGTCTACCAAATACTATCATCTATAAGTATGCTTTCAGTCATGCGCACGGTAAGGTGGGCGGTAACTCAACGATCCGAACCAACGAACTCCAGAAGAAGTGTATCGAGGCTCTTCAGGCTGAGTTTCCTGGATTGGTCAAACTCGTTAAGAAGGAAGATCCAAGTTGGACTGCTGGTCTTGATGACAAAGATGGGTTCCGATGGGAATGCCAGATGAGTTGGCAAGAGGCATTTAAGAGTGGGCAATCTACTGGTGATCTCTCGGAGTTCTTCTGATGGAAATTAGTGCAGCTGGCAAAATAATTTGTTTCGATCTGGATGAGACCTTGTGTTTTCATAATAATGTCAATGAGACATATGAGAAGTATGGTTTAGCCAGACCGAATCTGCCAGTTATCCAAAAACTTAATTTTTGGAAATCGCAAGGTGCACGTATAATCATCTTTACGGCACGCCGAATGTTGACTCATAAGGGAGACCTAGCGAAGATTGAGGCTGATGTTGGTGATATTACGCGCACTTGGTTACGGGATAATAATGTTCAGTATGATGAACTTATTTTTGGAAAACCATATGCTGATTATTATATTGACGATAAAGCAGTGAATGTGACTGAACTATGAAGATTGCTATTATTCCCGCAGCAGGTTCTGCTACTCGGTTCAAAGAAATCGGAAAACAGTATGCGAAAACAGTTCTCCCATACAAGGGCAAACCTATTATCGTGCATATCGTAACACAGATCAACCGAGAAGTTAATCCAGACCTGATTCGGATTGTTTATTCTAAGATTGAGCACAAAGAGCAGATTGCTGAGGCACTGGCTCTTTATAACCTCGATGTTGAATTTGTTATGTGTGACAATGGTCGTCAAGGGCCAGCAAAATCTATTCTCTCTGGTATTCCACATGATGTCACTAATAATGATAGCGTCTTCGTTCATCTGAGTGATTTCGTAGCAACTAACTCATCTGTTCTGAATATGATGGATGATAGCATTGCTGCGTTTCCAGTTAGTGATCCATCACGTTGGTGTATGGTCAATGCAGATGAGGATAATGAGATTATCAACTTCATCGACAAACCAACTGGACAAGTAGATACTAATCTTGCTGTTGCTGGTCTTTATTCATTTTCTGATGCTAAGTGTCTCTTATATGCTGGATCAATGGTAGAGAGTAAAGGCACAGGTGAGTTCCAGATATCGGAATTGATGAATGAGTATATGCTTTCATATCCTCTATCAGTCAATACCATTGGGTCAACTGATCTAATTGACTTCGGTACTATTGAAGAATATATCCAGAACAGAGGTATCGCGAAGGCTCGCAGTTTCAATGTCGTAACTGATCTTGGTCACTCAGTAGAAAAGTATTCTATTACTCAACCAGATAAGATTCTCGCTGAGGCCACCTGGCTCAATAATCCTCCTTATGGTATGGAGAAGTATGTTCCGAATGTCTATAGTATAAACAACATCAAGGCAAATTTCCGTATGGAGAAGATCAAGAGCACGAATCTGCGTGATCTTTACCTTTACCTTGATCGATCTGAGGATACCTGGAATGAGGTATTCAATGAGGTGTTTACTTTCATTGACTCATGTAAGAGAATCAAACGCGATGGCTCGGCATTCTGGAGGATGATCATCAAGAAAACTAAGGATCGCGCTCCAGAAGAAGTTGAGTTCAATCGTGAGTTCGCTAAGGCAATTGAAGAATCCAGATTCTTCGGTGAACAGACTTACTATCATGGTGATCTGCACTTTGCGAATATGTTCTATTGCTTTACCTACAAAGATCTCAAGCTAGTTGATCCTCGTGGTGAATTTCATGGACACTGGTTCTATGATCTGGCCAAACTGAATCATTCGGTCAATGGTAAGTATGATTGGATTGACTCGCAGTTGTATTCTGACAACAAGATTTATGACAGTGGAACAGAAGGTGTGAAGAAAGCATTCTCGAAGTTGCTCGACGATCTGAGACTAACTCCCGCTGATCACAAACTTCTTAACATTCTGACAGCGAGTCTTTTCCTAAGTATGATCCCATTACACTATCACTCTCTGAAGAACCAAGAACTTTATATGGCTGAATTTAGGAGACTAAATAACCCTCCGAAATGAGTTTACTTTTATTCAGTTTCGCGGTATAATAACTTATTGAAGTTTGAAGGAGAAATGAAATGTCCCGTCGTGAATACTGCATGGATCTTATTATTGCTCTTAACCAAGCCAAGGCAGCTGGCGACTTCGCCCGTGCTGACTACCTTCAACTTTGCCTGAATGAGCTGACATGATGTGGGATAATCAAAAGCCACTCAAGGTATGTGGGGTCACTCCCAAGGAATACCAGATCCTCACTGTCCTGTACACCATGGATACTGAGGAAGAGATCGAGATCTTCAAGAACAATTTCTCCGAACCAGAAGACCGACTCCTGGTTGATCAACTAAAAGTAGAACTGATCCTCGCTGCACAGGAAGCATCCTGTCCGCAGATCTCCGAGGAATACGTCTCACATATCCTAACTAAGTACCGACTCCCAGTCTAGTTTACTTTTATTCAGTTTCGAGGTATAATAACTTATCGAAACGAAAAGGAAAGAAAATGTATTGCGAACCAATGACCAAAGCTGACGAACTCCTCGGTATCTGGAGCGACTTCCATAAGGATTATTATGGATTCCGTCCACGTGGCTATTCAGCCGAACAGGTTCAGGATGTCGTCTGGCTCCAGGAACGTATTGACGAGATCCATGCTAGCATTGATCGTCAGAAGGAAACATTCGCTGGTCGCGAGAGTCTTCGCGAACAGGGGTGGGTTATCGAGGAAGTAAATCCGGTCTTTATCAAGCAAGCCAAGTGGCTTCAAGAAGAACGCGACCGCGAAGATGCTAAATGGATGGATAATTAAAAATGTCAACACAAACTAAAGAGTACCAACAGGGATATATGGAAGGTCTTGATGGTCTTCCGTATAAGAATCGCTATCCAGATAATAGCGAGCAGAGTCGAGCATTCTACTCTGGTTGGTTCGCAGGTAATCTCGTTAACAATCGCCGACAGGCTGGTGTGCTTCCAGGTGGAAATTTGAATAATGGCTAATATTATTTGTAATCGGATTCGTACCCCAGATGGTACGATCATTGAAAGCAAGAATCGTCATGACTATGCATCACACAAAGATGCCAATGGTCATACCTACTCAGTTGATGGTGGTAAGGATTATCTGAAGCGATCTTATTCGCCTGATGCACCACCTGCTACGGAAATGTCTGTTTACTCAGATGATGAGCACTCAGTTATCCGTGAGGCAATGTCCTGGGGAACTTATGGTAAGGAAGGTAAAGATGCCTTCCATTACGTTACGCTAGCCGATATGACCTCGGAACATATCCTTGGTTGTCTGAAGAATGTTTCGAATATGAACCCATCATACAGGGATTCATTCAAGAAAGAACTGGAATTTCGCGGTGAATAGTCTTTACTTCTAATGAATTATCAGGTATAATATACAATGGATAAAGTTTACAATGAAGAAGGTAAGGTCGCGGTTCTTTACTCACCTGGGTATGGAGCTGGCTGGTCTTCTTGGGCTCACAATGAATCAGTTGGCCTACAGGCTCTGTTTGACCCAGAAATCGTTCAGTGGGTTTTGGCTGGAAAGCCAGGCTATTATGACGAAGCATACTTCGAGAAGAAGTATGGTGGGTATATCTACACTGGAGGTATGTACGACTTGGTAATTGAATGGTTAACTCCTGGCCAGAAGTTCCGTATCCGTGAACAAGATGGCAATGAGTGGTTGGAATTTATTGATAACATTGAATGGATCTCTGCTTAATATGAACACAAATCGACTTGAACAAGATATTCTTAATTATTGCAAAGAACGCAACATGGCACAGGTTGATATTATCCGAGCCGATCTCATCCAAGAGCGATCGAAACTTGACTTCTTTATGAGCAAGTTCATTGACAAGTATGGATCTAAGTTGGATGAGAAGCGTGATGACGTTTACAACCGATTCTATACTGACAAGAGCAATGAATACTCCGGCATTAATCGTCTACTTCGAGTAATTGATGCATACAGCAAATAACTTCTCAATCTTCGACCAGGATATGCTTTCGAATGTTGATCTAGACAGCACTGGTAATTTTCTATTCCGCAACTCTTCGGAGTTCAGTCAATTCGTCGAACTAACCTCGATTCGCGAGGGTCGTAGTTGCACGAGTATCATTCTTGCCTACTGCGAGGATAAGGATCTGGATCCGGAGGAAATCTCTAAATTGATCTCAAAGCCACTTCGTGAGAAGTTGATGATCGAGATGCAAGAGGATGGCCTGTTACCACGGAGTACTGCTACTTTAGAATTTGAATGATGGATGCTTTTCAAGTATACAAACTATATCAGGCTGTCAGGTTACACTTCACTAATGAGAAGTATGACATTATTGAACATCGTGGTAAAATGAAACATTGTTCAGAGTCGGCATTCTATGAGAAGCCAGGAAGTAGGAAGTTCCATTTCTTATCTAAGCAACTGTCTGACCCACAAGAGGCAGTACAGTTCTTTATTTCCTGCTTCGCATATGATGCAGATGTATTTGATTCAACGTCAGCTGATGAAGCATTCTTTCTTTGGAAGAAGAATAAAGAAATGATGACTCAGCTGATTCTTGATGATATTGGGCAGATCGGTGATATTACTTCTGCCTTATCTGGCGATCCCTGCAAACTACAACAGTTGGTTGCTGGTGGTCATGTTAATATCGAAACTGCAGTTGCCTTAAATAAGTTTCTGAATTATTCCTCCTCCTGGAAAAATAATTTTGCATATAAGGGATTAGCAGGTAAAATTGAAAAGTTAAATGCTTTCGTTAAATTTAATGAGTCAAAAGTAAATGAAGTTCTCCAACATGAACAACAATTCGCGTAGTAAGTTTCAAAAATATGAATCTGCCTTCGATAGGAAAGCGAAGAAAGCCGAACAGCTTAGGTTTCGAAACACTCGCGAAAGAATGGAACTAAATAGCAGGTCAGAAGATGAATACGATGAGTATGAAGACGATGACAATCAAGAAGAGAATCTGGAGTAAATCTCCATTAACCACAGGGGTAAATCCCCTTCAAAAGGAAAGAGGACACTATGTCTATTAGTATTGCAGATCTACGTAAGGCTCGGTCAACTGATTTCGGTGCTATTTCTAAAGCACTCACAAAGACGACTGAGGGTAAGTCCGATGATGGCGACTTCTTCAAACTGGAGAAAGACAAGGCTGGCAATGCCTCGGCTGTTATTCGTTTCTTGCCAAAGCACCCAGATGATGAACTTCCATGGGTGACTGTCTATAACCATGCCTTCCAAGGTCCATCGGGTCGCTGGTTCATTGAGAACAGTCGGACGACTATCAATGAAGCCGATCCTATCTCTGAGGCCAATCGTGCTCTCTGGGCAACGGGTAGTGAGAAGGACAAGGATCTTGCTCGCAAGCAAAAGCGCAAGACGAATTATATTACCAATGTTCTAGTTATCAGTGATCCAAAGAATCCAGATAATGAAGGCAAGGTAATGCGCTTCAAGTTTGGCAAGAAGATCTTTGAGAAGATCATGGACAAGGCCAAGCCGACGTTCGAGGATGAGAAGCCAGTGAATGTGTTCGATGCATTCGAGGGTGCTGAGTTCAAACTGCGTATGCGTCAGGTTGATGGCTATCCAAACTATGATACCTCTATCTTCAGCGAGCCAAAGCCTATCGCTGAGTCAGATGAGGAAATCGTAGCAGTTGTCAATCAGATGAAGAGTCTGAAGGAGTTCGTTGATCCGAAGAACTTCAAGAGCTACGATGAACTGAAGCGCAAGTTCGAGAGCGTTATGAGCGGCAGTGTTGCTTCTAGTGCGAAAGCCGAAGCAGTTGCTGAGCGCATGCGCGAAGAGCCAGCTCCAGTGGCACAGAAACCTGTTGGTAAGGTTACTGAGGCAAAGTCAACTACCAAGCCAGCTTGGGAAGAAGATGATGACCAATCAGTAGAGGATTACTTTAAGAGCATCGCTAACTAAAGTAAACTATCCAAAAGAAAGGCTCCTTCGGGAGCCTTTTCTTCATCCAACAAAATAGCGAGTCAGTCTGTTATTGTATGAGACTTCTGGATTTCTAACTGGAGTTCTCGGTGCCTGTGCCTTGCCGCCACCCTGATTGATGATAGTTGTCGGTGCACTGTTAACAACTGTCGGTGCAGGTGCTTCTTTCTTATCACTCATCGTCTGCAGATCTTGAGTACTCGCTGCTAATGCGCCAGACTGAGCAACTCTGTTCGGTGTCGCTGTTTTCATAGCATCTGGGCCAGCACCAAACAATGATTTGATTCCCTTTGATGCAGTATCTTTGCCGACTAGACCAAATGTAAGTCCAGAAAGTGCGCTTCCAGCAGCTGATGACATTTTCTCACCAGTAGTTGCCTCACGACCTTCGATACCGAGATTGGCTCCTGCTTCATTATAGCCAGAGACAGCATCATATGCAGCCATACCTGCCATTGCTACTGGTCCAAGTTTACCAAGAACACCCTTAGCCAAATTGCCTACTTTTCCAAGACCACCGAGTGCCTTAGTTGCAACACTTGGTTTCTTGGTTACTGTATCTTTTCCTGCATCGGCGATTGTTGGCAATGCGTTCTTCACACCACCGACTATTTTAGGACCAACATTAGCGAGTGGAGACACTAATTTCATTAGAGGACCAAGTAAACCACCGATAATTCCTTTTAATGCTCCAATTAACATCGCTGGAATTGCCTTAAGAAATCCTCCGAAATTGCCAACCATATCCATGATGGTCTTAATCCACCCACCACCCTCTTCCTCTTTCTTCTTTTCTTCTTTCGGGTCTTGGATAGAAGTAAGCATATTGCCTTTGTTGGCAGACTCTAACTTATCTTCTTCAGAAATAGTGCTTGCTTTGACGAGAGCTACCAACTGATCAAGTTGTTTCTCATTAACTTCAGTCAGACTACCAAGTGCTCCCTCGAATACACCCTTTAAGTATTCTGGATCTGCCTTGTTTAATGTTTTCTTTTCTGCAGGAGAAAGAACGGAGATCTCTGCCGTAACACCAGCAGCAACCCCAGCCATAAGTTCGTCTTTCTTTTCACTCTTTGGTTTCTTTTCCGCAGAGAAGCCTGCCGTTGCTTCTTTCTTTAGGTATTGGGCTTCGGCTAATGCCTTAGTATCACTCTCGGATAGATCGCCACCGAAACTCTTTGCCTTTTTCTGTTTCTCTTCTAACTCAGAGATGTCTTTATCAGCCTTCGTCATTATCTGATATCTAACTTCGCCTTCTGCTGTAACTTTCTTCATCCCAGCTGCATCACCGCTTCCTCGTAGCTCTCTTCCTTTGTCAGTATACTCACCGAAGTTAGCAATAAACTCAGCCTTCTTTGCCTTTTCTTCTTTTCTCTGGAGTACAGAACCGAGAACAGCACCCTTTAGTGAACCATCATCTCTACCGATACCTGCCAGTCCAGCAGCACCCTCTAGAGTAAAAGCCTTCTTTACATTGGCGATCTTTCCCTGGACAAAACCAGCAAGACCCTTCTTCTTTTCTTCCTGTTCCCTTTTGTAGCCAAACTGCATTGTCTTGGTCAAATCAGAAACTGCCTTGAGAAGTTTCTTATCTACATCAAGAGTATCTTCCTGGATATCATTCGCTGCCTCCATCAACTTATTGGTGCGTAGATTGGTATCTCTTTCTACTACTACCTTCGCTGCCGATGTCGATGATGTAGGTTGACTAACTGCTTGAGTAACTTCTGGCTGATCGACTGGTTCTTGAAATCCAGGTGCGAATCTTCCTCGCTCATCACGATTCTGAACTCTTTCGCTAAGTTTCATCTTAGGTTTCGTCGTAGCCATTTGTTACCCTTGTTTCTGAGACTTCTGTTTTTCTATTAGATTATTAAGCATCTGAATATAAATCTCTCGCTCATAAGGAAGCATATTGTCAATTTCACTCAGTGAGTATTTGTGTATTTGCACTAACTGAAAGTTTGTATCATAATGATTGAATAGCGTCTCGTGGGAGAGATTTATTAAAAAAAATTGTTCAGACCCTTTACGTGTTTGTTATGTTCTACTTTACAAATTGGGCAGGTATATTTTACTGCGATTCTAACCAGAGGCATTGTCTCGAAGAAATCCTCGAGCATCTTGTTCTGTTTGCTCGTCAGACTATCCATAAATGCCTTTAGTTCATATTCAGTTTCTTCGGCAACATGGTATACATCATCTTCGACGTAAATTGTTTCCATCGCTGCTAAAACTGCTTTCTGCTTGGCATCTTGTTCAGTGGAATTCTGAATCTCAATCAGTTCATCCATTGTTGGGTACTTCATCAGAACAGTAATTGTGTCTGATAGTTTGACCTTATTGTTGTGTTCTTCAGGAGTAAACACTTCAATTTTTCTCAGGTCAATCTGTACCTTTGCTTTGGCCTCTGGATCTTCACAGGTATCACAGCGGAAAACCAGTTCGCTGAACTCACCTACGGACTTTGACCGAATAAAGGTAAACAGATACTCAAGGTCGAAACTTGTCATATTCTCGACAAGTCCAGATGGCTCGATGCAGTTCTCAACTACTTGCTTTAGAGTGGTTAGCATAACACCAAGGTCTTCAGACTCTTGGGCAGCTAACAATGATCGTTCTTCTTTAACTCGGAATGGGCGAAACTTCGCTTTCTTCTTCGTTGATGGGATAACGATTGGGTATAGTGGGGTTGGGTTAACTTCAGATAATCTCATGTTTTTTCATCTTCTCCATAATTATTGCATTCATTTCAGAGGTGGTACCAATAAAGGCCACATTATTAGTTACATTAGCAGTTTGTTGATTTTTCTCAGGTGACTTCTCAAGAATCTTTCTTCTCTTCTCATGTACATCGAGTAACTGAGAATTCATATCAGATACTGTCTTTAGCATTGTTGCCAATACTTCATATGATCTAGGTGTTTCACTTTGGATAGCAATCTCAAGAGCACTCTCGATGGCTCTATTACCAAGATTCAGAAGTCCTTTGATGTTTGTTCTTGCCAGTTCTGCATCCGATGTTACATTCGAATCTTTGTCATCTTCTGCGATTGTGGGAAGCAAAACCCGTTCCGTTGGAACTGGCTCTACATCAAATACTTCTGAGATCTTTTTACTCATTGTTCTTATCATACCCAGTATTTACCTTCGCGATTTTCTCTTGACCGCGAGTAAATGCCGACACACCAAGAATAGCACCAAATGAGATATGGAATAGACCAGATCCAGCCAGTGTTAATGGTTGCCATTGAGTAGTAACCACTCCATCATAATATGCCTGAACGAGCGTCCAGAAAATAGGGGAAGCAACAAAGTCAAATAAACAAATGACCAAGTACACCATAGCAGTGATTGGTCGCCATTTAGTTTGAAGCCAATTTTCATGCGTCATTGGTATTTTCCTTGTGCTACATCAGATTGAAGTTGCGAGGCAGATGCGGATACATCACCTCCTCTTGCTTGGTAAACACTACCAAGTTTACCAATAGAGTCAGTAATCTGTTGAGATGCACCTGGAATACCTCCCATTGAACTCGTTAGGCCAGAAAATGCCGTCCCAATACCTGACAAGCTCGCACCAATCGAACCTAGATATCCAGGAATACCAGCGACGTTTGAAACAAGAGCAAGTTGTCCTCCAAGATCTGATAGCCTGGATTGTACAGAGGAGAATGGAGAACCAAGCCCAAGTCCACTTGCTGCGGCATTTACGCTACCAAGAACACCGGAAATAGCAGAAGTAGCATTACCAAGAGCAGCTACTGGTGCAGTGATAGCACTGATTCCTGCACCAAGTCCACTCAGCGCAGAACCAAAATCAGCGGAACTCTTTCCAAGTGAGAGGATACTATTACCGAATGCTGATGTATTAGAATTCCCACCAGGAGTGGTAGATAACAGAGCGTATGAACCAGAACACATTCTTGAAGTCTCTGCTCCGAAATCTTTTCCGAGGGCTGTCGCACCCTGTGGGAAGTTCGATGAGAAAGGTGCTGGCCCACGGATCGAGAATCCTGATGATCCCGATCCTCCCAGAAACTGAGATTGACCTTCTTTCGCAACTGTTTCTGGATTATTGGTTGATGAACGCGTGTTTGGATTGATGGAGAACAAATTAAGTTTTGCCCCATTGATCTCATTTCCATCACCATCAACTGGTATCTGTGTCCAGTATTTGAATGCCAGACTTACGTTTACTCTGATGATATCTTTATTGTCGAAACCAAACCGAATATCTTGAATGTTCTTTGGGTATGCCTCATACACTCTGGCGCAATAAACTGCTTTGCCTTCTTTATCAGTAACGATAATGTCTATTTGTTTTGTGTAATCTGAGTAGTAACCGACAGCTCTCGTTGTCTTGTTTACCACTGCATTTGACCATTGTTCGAAGTACTGCTTGACTTTCATCTCTCGATCAGAGATGAATGACAGATCTAAATTTGCATACATCGGAATATAAGGAACTTCTCTGTTCTCGCCGAATAACCTAATGTCTGTTGTGGCGTTATTCAATCCAGGGAGATTGACTCCATCGCACATTAGACTAACTTCTTTTCCGAATTGGTCTCCGAAGATGACGTAGTAATGTGTTCCTGTGAGTAATCCTTCGGTTTTTACCTTGGAAATAAAATCATTAAGAGATGATGTTGCCATGATTACCAGTGTGCTTTCTTAGATGATTCTTTCCAGACTTGCTCTTTAGATGCACCGACGAATCTCTGTACTGGCATTAGCATCGCCGTATACCAGGACTCATGAGGAATCTCGCAGAATGGGGACTTTACATGCGGAAGAAGATATTGTTTGATACAAGGTGCCGCTGCCTTTAGTTTAGACACTCCCTTGATTAGATCCCACGAATACTTGATCTTCGCAGTATCTGTCCCACCCTTCTCATAGATGGAGGTCAGCTCTTTGAACAACATCATACGAGGACGATAGTCAAGGTAATGAAGATTCAAACCAATGAATCCATTCTCTGTCTTTGCGTATGGAATAACGAGAGGGAACTGGTCATAGTAGGGCAGAGTTTCTTTGAACTTTGGATCATAGTAAAAGAAGATCGGGCGACCAGGTACGAGGCGAGAAGTCAAGTTGATACCACCATCACCAATCATGATTCTATTGGGTGTGATTTTCTTGGTCGACAACATCTTTACTTGGTCGTCAAACCATCTCTTTGAGTTCACGATTTGAGCTGGATCAACATGATACAACTCAAGCGAGGTCTTTCTATCTTTTGGCATATTTCCTTAGAACAATTGTTTCTCAGTTAGTACGATGAATTCCATATTGTGTTTCTTGCAATATGCATCCGCACTTTTCCACTTCTCTGTATTTACAGCATAGGTTGCCATCTCAGTCAGGAACTTCTTGGTATTTCTAGTCTGCTTTGGTGGTTCCGTTTGCATCGAAGGTTTAATTTCCACTGCGTATTTCTTTATCTCACCAGTTCTAGTCTTCACCATGATAACAAAATCAACGAAGTATCTATGCGGACGTTTGTCTACTGGTGATATATAAGGAATAACCAATTCTTCGTTGTTATATTTCAATACTGAAGGATTCGTGTCACACCAATTCAGAAACTTCAACTCCCAACTGCTCCGATAGAAGATATTGTTAATATCACCTACGTATTTTTCTGGTCGTTTTGGTTTGAAATATCCCTGAATATAGTGCCGCGCCATTCGCTAAATATAATACTACTAACCATTATTTAGACCACCACAATGGCAACAACCCCTGGATCTCTGACATTTAATAACTTAACATATAAGATATCAGATCTTCAATATCCGGAAGATCTTGACACATCAGAACAATACGGGCAGAATAGAGTAATCTTCTTAATCAACGTCACGGGTGAGTCTAAGTTAGACAGGAACTCAATATTCGCCAAACCAGTAGCAGATATTCCTCAGAATGAGTATAAAGCCAGCGCAATTAGGCAAACAACTGAGAACGTAACAGAAGCCACTGGTCTTAATACCGTTTCATTTCTAAAAAGTACAAAGAGAATGAAGAGGCTACTTTCTGCAATTAGTCTTTATATCCCAAATGATCTTAGTACTTCATATGGCGTTGCTTGGGGTGAGAGTGATCCTTATGATAAGAGTGATATTGCTGCGCAACTTGGTTCTGATATTTTAGGTGGTAAGAATATTCTTGGCGCTGGTGTTGATGCAGTAATATCTGGAGTTCGTCAGAATGCAGCAAAAAATCAGACTGTGCAAAAAGCAACAAGAACAGCAGCGAACACAAAGAAAGAGCAGTTGTTTCAGGGTGTTGATTTTAGAACTATGAACTTCTCATATCAATTCGCTCCGAAGAATAAAATTGAGGCAGAAAATGTTCTGCAGATTATTAGAATGTTTCGACACCATATGCTTCCTGAGTTCGCAGATGAGAATCAGTTTATCTATATCTACCCTTCTGAATTTGAAATAAAGTATTTTAAGGGTGATACAGAAAGTAAATTTCTAGAGCAGCACTTCACTGCAGTTCTAACTAACTGCGTTATAAATTACACACCGACTGGTCAGTTCGTGACATTCGAGAATGGAATGCCTTCTCAGATAAACATGACATTGACATTCAAAGAACTATTCCTGCCATCCAAAGAAACCTCAGATGATGGTCGTTTTGGAGATCCTGGCAAATGACCTATTTCGCAAACTTCCCAGATATCTTATATCCATTCGAATTGGGTGGAAAGATCAAACTTGTTCGCGTCAAGGACATTGTTGCTAACGTAAGACTTAGAAAACAGATCCTCAGTAATATCACCTTGTATGATGAGTATGATATTCCTGATGGAGACACTCCAGAAATTATTGCTGAGAGAGTATATGGTAATGCCAACCTTCATTGGGTCATTATGCTCACCAATGATCGTTATGATCTGTGGAATGATTTTCCATTGAGCGGCGATGCTCTTAGTAAGTACATCGAAAACAAATATGGTCAGGGAAATGAGAATGCTCAGCATATTATATTTGACTCCCCTCACTTTGAAGATGAGAGAGGAAATATCGTTGATGGCCCAGCTACGGATCTTGTACGGGTGATAACCAATCTTGAATATGAGACCAGAGTTAATGAAAGCAAAAGAAGAATCAAGATTGTAAATAAAAATGTTATTGCAAATATCGTATCTGAATTGACTGCGTCATTTGAGAAGTTTGAAGAATGACTGTCAACTACAACCTAAGATTCGCTGGCGAGTATTTCATAAGTGAAGTAACTATTATTACTACTGATAATACTGAGACGGATATAATCAACCAAATTGGTGGTATTGTTCTTTATGAAGATTTGTTCTCTCCGTTTATATCCGGAACTATCTTCGTAAAAGATACATTTGATCTTCCTGGTTTAATCGGGAGAGCAGGACTTAATAAAGTTCGTCTAAACATATATACTCCGAGTATCGCTAAAGAGAATTATATCTATGCGACGTTTCACATATACAAACACTCGGACAGAACATTAACTGGTGATAGAGCACAACAGTACTCTCTGCACTTTATCTCTGAGGAAGCGATCCCCAATCAAAAGAGGATATCCAAGAGTTACAGTGGTTCTCCTTCTGAGTTAGTAAATAGAATTGTTAGGGATGAGTTTCGTTCTAGGAAGCCAGTTTACATGACTCCTTCCACGAACAGCACAAAATACGTTTCGAACTTCTGGACTCCGACACAGAACATCACATTCCTTTCTGAGCATTCTAGATCATCTAATGGTGACAATTATGTTTTCTATGAGAACAGAGATGGTTTCAACTTCAAATGCCTAAATGATTTGTCGAACAAACAAGTACCTCCATTACAGAAATTTAGTAACTATGACACACTCGGCGCGGGAGAGAAAAATATTGACCGTGACTATCAGACTATAATTAACCTGAATGTTGATACTATGTTTGACTACATTGCAGACTTGGATGCTGGTATTATAAAATCCAAGTTGTATATCTCTGATGCAGTGCTCAAAAGATTTAAGATTAAGAACTTCGAACTATCAACAGATAATAAACAATTACTTAATAAGAATAGACTGTATACTGATAATGTCGTTACTAATTCAGAGTTTACTGTTATGAGTGGAACTCGTCAGTATAACACGATGGGTTCTGGTGATTCAAGTAACTTCGAATACTATCAAAAAAGAATCTCTCAGATTAGGCAATTCCAATCTTCGAAGATTGAGATTGAAGTTCTCGGAAGAACAGACTATACAGTTGGAAAGAAAGTTCAAATAGATATTAACAAAATTCGCTCTTTCTCTCAGGGCGATAGTGAGGCTGAGTTCAGAGATAAACTTCTCAGTGGAAACTATATAATTTCTGCGGTGGCACATAAGTTCTCTCCTGAAAAACACATCTGCAGTCTCGAACTCATTAAAGATAGCACAGAATCAGAATGACACAATTTTATACTGGCGTAGTTGAAGACAGAACCACTGACCCATTAAAATTGGGTCGCTGTAAAGTCAGAGTGTTCGGATTACACTCGGAGAACAAACAACAACTACCAACAGCTGATCTGCCATGGGCTATCGTAATGCAGCCAGTTACCTCTGCTGCGATGAGTGGGATCGGATTCTCACCAGTTGGTCCAGTAGAAGGTTCTTGGGTTGTTGTTATCTTCACCGATGAGGATAATCAACAGCCAGTTATTATGGGGACACTTGGTGGAATTCCCCAGCAGGACGTCGGAGTAAACTCAACTTACTCTGAACAAAGTAATACAGTAAAGTCCACTGATGGAACTGCGGTCACAGATAGCAGTGGTGCTCCGATATTGACTGGTGAAACAGTTTCCACGACAGCAGGCACTTCTGCAGGAGAAGTAAAGAAAGTTAGCTCTCTTACTCTGTCAGAATATGGTCTATCTGAGTTGAAGAGTCATGAAGGTCTGGCTTCTCTGGAAAAGGCAGCTAGAAGAATTGGAAGTGATTCTACTCCTGCTAAAACTACTATCTTTCCATATAAAGATACTTCGAATATCTGGACAATCGGTTGGGGGTCGACTTATCTTCTTGATGGTTCAAAAGTTAATGAGAATACAATTATCAGTAAAGAGGATGCTGATAAACTCCTGATGTATAAACTTGAGAAAGAGTTTATCCCATCAGTAAAGAAGAATGTGAAAGTCCCTCTTACGCAGAGTATGTTCGACTCTATCGTTAGTATGGTATACAATATGGGATCTGGTGGTTTCGCTAATAGCCAAATAGCCACTAGTTTAAATGCAGGAGATTATGCGGCAGCAGCTGCGTTTATTCCACTGACTAAAAATAATAATGGTACTCTAACTTCAAGAAGAAACAAAGAGAAGACTCTTTTCTTAAAAGATGGTATTCCTACTATTGATGGCAACATAACTCCAATGCCAGCCACACCAGTAGAAACAAAAACAGCTGCCGATATTACACAGAATCCAGTAGTTATTCGTAAAGCATCCGCGACGACAGTAACACAGAATCTTAATCCAACTGATGAGAGTGGCTTCAGAGATCCAAATAAAGCATACCCAAAATGGATTAATGAACCAGATACCCATCGCCTCGCGAGAAATGAATCTATTGATAAGACAATAGTATTCTCAAAGGAAGCTGGTCGTGTTAAGAGTGTAAAGAAGGCAGATGGATCTACTTGGAGCCAACCTCCTATTCCTTATAATGCAAATTATCCATTTAATCACGTGTTCGCCACAGAGAGTGGTCACATTGAAGAATGGGATGACACCAAAGGAAGCGAGCGTCGTCACTCTTTTCATAAGTCCGGAACATTCTACGAGATTGATTCTAATGGAACTCGTGTTACTCGTATTGTTGGTGATGATTATGAGATCTTAGAACGCAATGGGAATCTTCTAGTTAAGGGCGCATGTAACGTAACCATCCAGGGCAACTCTAATGTGCGTATTGAGAATGACTCCGTTGTTCAAGTACTTGGTAATGCATCAGTAAACGTAACCGGAAACATGACTCATGCTGTTTCTGGTGACTATAAGATTAATGTTGGTGGGCAGTTCTTAGTTGACGCATCGAAGATATATCTGAATAGCGGCAAGGCGAGTGGTGTGGCACTTCCATCAGAAGGTGCTGCAGGTGCTCCTACCTTTGGCGTTCTGACTACAACAAGTAGAACTACTGAGATTGATGCGAATTATGAAACCCCACAGGAAGGTAATTCTGAGGCATTCGTACAACAGAATGTAAGCACTGGTAAAGTTGACCCAGAAGAAACACTTCCAACTACCACTCCGACTACTGAAGAGAAAGTTGTACCAGTGAAAACAGCAGTTCCATCATTTACTACTTGCGGCGATGATATCAAGAATGCAACTGTGTTTACCAGTGGCTTCAAACTGACTGAGCAATACACACTTGGTCAGATCTGCACTGGTGAGAGTGGTATTCCAAGTGGAGTAAACTATGGTATACCAGCAGCTGATATTGTCTGTAACCTTCGTCTGTTGGTCTCTAATTGTATTGAACCAATCAAAGCAAAGTATCCGAATTTAATTATCACTAGTGCCTGGAGATCAGAGGCGCATAATACACGAATCGGTGGATCAAAGACGTCGGATCACTTGAAGGGAATGGCTATTGACTTCCAGCTGAAGGGATTCTCTAGAAAGCAACATTATGATGCTATCATTGAGATTCAGAAGATGTTGCCTGCATTCCGTCAACTTATTCTTGAGTATAAGGGTACAACTACCTGGATCCATATTGCATTCAATATAAATAATAACATTATGCAGGCATTGACAATTGATGCTGCAATCAACAAGACTCTCCAGCCCAGCGGCAGCTACATCCTGAAAGAATAATATGCCAGCAGTAGCACGACTTGGTGATAAATGTTCGGGGCATGGTTGTTTCCCACCAAGAGCAAATGACTCAGCATCATCAGATGTATTTGTAAATAGTATTGGCGCACATAGAGTTGATGATACCTGGGAAGAGCATACATGTAAGAAAAATACTCACACTTCAAAGCTGAATTCTGGTAGTTCTACTGTGTTCGTGAATAATAAGGCTCTCGGACGAATTGGTGATGATGTTGCCTGTGGCTCAGCAATAGCACAGGGTTCTTCAGACGTATTCAGCGGGTAACTAAATAATACATGGCCACAAGAACATTCGTTGACATCGATGCTAGTTTTACGCCGAATCCAGTCACAGGGGATTTGGCAGTAAGAATAGACGACCAGGCAATTAAGTTTGCTGTTCGCTCACTAATAATGACAAATTATTATGAGAGACCATTCCACAGTAACATTGGCTCACCAGTTAATTCTCTCATGTTCGAAAACATGGGACCAAACTTTAAGATTATTCTTAAACAAAGTATCGTCGATACGATAAACAATTTTGAACCAAGAGTTGATGTTTTAGATGTGATAGTAGATGATTCGCCAGATAATAATCGAGTTTACATTACGATTATTTTCAAGATTAAGAACACAGAAAGACCAATCGAGGTCGGGCTAACTCTAACGAGAACACGATGACAAGCAAAAACATTCGAACTGATTCTCTTGATTTCGATGAGATCAAAAATAATATAAAGACATTCCTTCGTGGTCAGTCTCAATTTACTGACTATGACTTTGATGGTTCTGCTCTTAATATTCTAATGGATGTTCTTGCGTATAACACGCATTATAACTCATTGTACACGAACCTCGCAGTTAATGAGATGTTCTTGGATAGTGCGAACAAGTATTCTAGTGTTGTTTCTTTGGCCAAAACTCTTGGTTATAATGCCAAGTCCATTACTAGTGCTAAGGCAAAGATCAATGTAACCATTACTACGAGTACATTTTTCCAGACTTTGGTTATCCCCAAAGGAACTATCTTTCGAGGTAAGGTCGGTGAGGTAGAATATGATTTCGTCGTAGACAGTGATGTTAGTTCACAGGGATTTAGCCCAGACAACATCAATGGAATTTATAGATTTTTCGATGTTACTCTTGTTGAGGGCTATAGATTAACCAAGCAATATCTTGCCACTGATACTGGCTTTGATTTCGCTATTCCAAACCGATTAGCTGATCTCTCGTCACTAATTGTTAGTGTCCAAGATAATGCATCATCATCGATATACACTGGATTTGGCTTCGCCTTTGACACTCTTACTGTTCAGGGTGGCAGTCCTGTTTACTTCATTAAACAAAGAGAAGATCTTTATTATGAGATCTTCTTCGGTAATGATATTATCGGTAAAGCAGTATATCCTGGTAATGTGGTCCATATGAGTTACTTGGTTAGTTCAGGTGCTGTGGCAAATGGAGCAAATAACTTCGTATACTCAAGTGGATTGAATCTTGCCTCTATGACTTCTACTGTTGTGGAGTTGGTTTCTGCTGCGTATGGTGGTGCTGATGAGGAAGACATCGATTCAGTTCGATTCAATGCACCAAGAGCATATGCCTCACAGAACAGAGCTGTGACTGCTGAGGATTATAAGAATATCCTTTACACGAACTATCCGTCTATCGAGACGATTGCTACTTGGGGTGGTCAAGATAATTATCCTCCGGTGTATGGAAAAGTTTATATCTCCGCTAAACCATATGGGGCTAATTCGTTTACTGTGGCAGAAAAAGAAAGTATTGTTAACTTTCTAAAGAATACTAAGTCTGTTGTGTCAGTAACTCCTGTATTTGTTGATCCAGAGTTCCTTAGAGTTGAGTTGACTACTCTAGTCAACTTCAACAAAAATGCAGCTCGTCGAAGCGTCGGAGAAATCCAAAGTCTTATTGCAGCAACTCTAGTCCAGTACGGTGAATCTCTTGGTAAATTCGGTTCGACATTTAGATATTCTAAGGTCGGATCTTTAATCGACAATTCTGATGACTCTATTACTAGTAATGAGACAACTGTTAAAATCAGACATACAATAAATCCTCTGTATAATAAGAACGCCAGATACACTGTGCCATTTGACAATCCTGTATTTGAAAATCCAAATGGTGGCTCGTTTTATTCTACTCGTTTTTATATTCCTCGACTTGAAGATCGTTGCTACTTAACTGATGATGGTATGGGTAATATCGATCTTTATTCAGAAACAGTTGATGGAACTCCTTCTAAAATCAGAACTGTCGGAAAGATATCATATGTTGATGGTCTTATCGATGTGTTTGAGTTAACGATCAGTGGTTTGCATGACAATTTGTTTGAGTTCGTAGTTATTCCTGCGAAGAATGATATATTCCCAACGAGAAAGTATATCATTCAAATGCCAGAAGAGCTGTTAAATATCAGCATGCAAGTCGACAATAATTAAAATAAAATGTTTCAAGCACGTGCATCAATCCGTCCCGTCTGTTCTGCAGTCGCGACTGTTTCTGTAATACGGAAACGTGATATCAATGACGTTCTTCCTGCGCATCTGGTAGAACAACAGTTTCCTTCGTTTATTCGTGAAGACTATCCTAAAATGGTCGACTTCACGAGAGCCTATTATGATTATATGGCTCAGACTGAGAATGGAAGAATAAAGAATCTTAGAGATATTGACGAAACATCAGGTGATTATCTCAATTACTTGATGAACGAACATCTTTACAATGCATCAAAGCCAAATTTCCAGCAGGACTTTGCCGCTGAAGATTTTATTAGATACTCCAGACAGTTCTATGCTGCTAAGGGAACAGAAGAATCAATTAGATTCATTTTCCGTGCACAGGCAGCACAGGAAATTCAGATTGACTACCCATCTGAACTAATCTTCAAACCATCAACTGCTAAATGGTATCAAGAACAGTCAGTAAAGATTGTGATGACAGAGAATTCTATTCCTGCCACTTACTTCGTCGGTAACTATTTAACATTTAAGAATGGTGAAGGAAAAGAGCAAACTGTCCAAGTAACCAATGTAGTCGACTTAACAGTTAAATTGTCAGAGTTTGATTTGTCCACTATTTTTGAAGTATTCTTTACGACAGAATTATTCATCGACGTAGCAATCGGCGATGAGTTAAATGGAACTAATTTTCATTCGACGATTATCCCTTCTCTATCAGAAGTTGAGATTGTTGAGCCAGGAAATAACTTTAGAGTTGGACAGGTAATTAAACTTGATGGTATTACTGGCTCTGGTGCTGTTGCAGTTATTACGAAAGTTCTAGCTGGCGGACAGATTCGAAATCTTAAACTAATCAGGTTCGGTTCAAGTTATGTCACTGACTTCTTTCTTGGTATTAGTCCAGATGGTGTTTTTACTGATACAGGTGCTTCTTTTACTATTACTAATGAGAGTATTGGTGGCGTACTTCCTACCTTTACTCGAGCAATCAAAGATGTTACTGAAGGATTCATTGAGAATCAATCTATATTAAGATCAGATTATGTTCTCAATGATTCTGGTGGGTCTACTCCAATGTATACCTATCCTGGATATGATGGTATATACGTTTCTCAGTTATCAAACCGACAAGTGTTCTTCCTCGAAGAAAACTATTCTGCACTTCTATTATGTAAAATTGGTGCGATTTGTACATATCCAGGCAAGTATCTAGATCAGACTGGTATGCCTTCGAATGCCAGTGTTCTACAGGATAATAATTACTATCAAGACTTCTCATATGTAATTAAGTCTACTGTTGATATTGATAACTACAGAGATACTATTACGACTCTTGCTCACCCAGCTGGCTTCAAGATGTTCGGTGAACTATCGATTGATAATGAGTTCTATAGTAATTCTGATATTGCATTAACTACTGTATCTGTCGGAATCCAATCTGGAGTAACTATTCCAGAAAGTACTACAACAATTTCTTTATTGAGGCAACTGAGATCTTCATTGAGTACAAAGATTACGACCGTAGCCAATCTCACTCGCCTCACTGTTGTCTAAATAATAAACAATTCTACCTCGGATAATTATGCAATTACAAGATACATTCAAAGTAACTGGAAATGTTGTACTACGTCGATATGATGAGAATGGTGTTCTGAATCTCGAGCGTGAACACAAGAACCTCGTAGTTACTGCTGGTAAACAACTAATTGCAGCGAGGTTGGCTTCTGACACTCGCGCAGCAATTAACATTACTGCTACCTCTGGTACGGGTTTAGTAGCAACAATTACATATGGTCTTCAAACAGTTGTTCCATATGAAGTCGGTTCGTATGTAACTATCAGTGGAGTTGTTCCGACTGGTTATAATGGAACTTACAGAGTAAAGACTGTATCTACGACCCAAATTACGATAGATAGTACTGCGACGGGTTCTTTTGTAGCTCCTACGCCTCCAGCAGTTTCTATTATCAATTCATTGTTTAATGGCACCATTAAAACAATGAGAATTGGTGAGAGTAATACAGTAGCCAACCTCAGCGATATTTCATTGGTGAATCAGGTTGGTAGTGTTACTTTATTCTCAAGTGCTTATAGTGTCGCCAATGGAACAGCAGATATTGTTTATATTGCTCTCTTTCCTGCAGGAACTGGAACCAGTACAGCAGGAATTGCAGAAGCAGCATTAATGAATGAGAATGACATAATGCTCTGTAGAACAGTGTTTCCTCTTATCACAAAGTCTGCGGTACAGTCATTAGCAATCTTCTGGACAGTAACTATAAACTAATAAGATGTCATCAATTATTACACACCAATTAAGAAAAGCCATCGCTGATGCTATCTACGATGATATCTTTTCAAGAAGAAACAACTATTACTATTTCTTCGGTCGATATCTAGACTCAGAAACTGTTCCTGATGCGCCAAGTGGAACTCTTACTTATGAGACCACAACCAGAAACCATATTGTCGCAGCAAAGAAGATATACGTATCAGATGTAGCATTTATTGTTCCTAGATTTGATTGGGTAAGTGGATCATCTTATGCGAAGTATAATACACTAATGGATGGTGATATTAGTTCTGCTGGTCCAAAATTTTATATTTACGATTCTGTTAATTTTAGAGTATATAAATGTATCGATAACTTTGGTGGTGGTGCATCTACAGTTCGACCAACTAGTACAGAGGCATTTAATGTAACTTATTCTGATGGCTATGTGTGGCGCTATATGTATAGCCTACCAAAATCCATCAGAAATAAATTCCTCACAGGAGATCACCTTCCGGTGTTTACTGCTCTTCAGAAACGCTACTATTCTGATGGTGGTCTTGGCGATATTACTATCGTTAAAGCAGGAGCAAACTATACTCAGTCTACAGCAACCATAACAGTAGTTGGTGATGGTTCTGGTGCTGTGCTTACTCCTGTTATCGTTAATGGACAGCTCGGCGATATTATTGTAACAAATCCAGGCAGAGACTATACTAGAGCGGTATTGATTATTGCTGACAGTGGTTCCGGATCTGATGCAGAAGCAGTTGTTGAGTTAAACACAGGCGACCTAGACAGTGACCAAGCACTCGTTGAGTTGTTGACAACTTCTGGAACAGTAGATACTGCAGAGGTATTAACTGGAGGTGCTGGTTATGTGACAGCATCAGTTAAAGTTATTGGGGATGGTACTGGCGCAACTGCTCAGGCAGATATCGGAACCAGTGGCGCCATTACTAAGATTATTATCACAAATAAAGGTGAGAATTATTCATACGCATCTTTAGTAATTACACCACAGGCGACACCAGCTATTACAGCAGCAGCAGCAACTCGAGTCAATGTATCACCATTCCTTGGTCATGGAAGAAATGCAGTTGATGAGTTGTTCGCTGACCAGTTGATGTTCTATTCTAATATTACCTCAGACAGACTTGCTGATTTTGATGTAGTTACTCCTTATAAGCAATTCGGAATTATCAAGAATCTACGTAATCTGGATTATACATCAAACATCTATGATCAGGTATCCCCGAATCGATATCAAGTAGAGGCTGACTTTGGACCACAGGTAACATTCGTTGGCGGTGGTGGTGTCGGTGCTAAGGGTCGCGTCAATGTAACTGGTAATTTTGTATCGGATGTGCGGATTGAAAGTTCTGGTGCTGGTTATACATCAACGCCAACAGTATCTTTCGGTAAACAACTAACTATAACTGGATCACCTCCTGCCTCTAGAACATCTACTGTTGCTACCGCTAATTTCGCAGCACAACCTGTTGCTCCGTATCCAGTAGGATCTAGTGTCATAGTTACTGGACTAAGTCCTGCTAACTTTAATGGAACATTCGTTGTAACTGCTTGCACTACAACTAGCGTGTCTTGGGAAGATACTAATGGTGCTGGTAATGCGACTGGGACGGGAACTGTTGTTACTTCTGGTTCTGGAGCCACTGCTGTTGCTACTATTGATGCAAAACTAAACACCACATCATTGACTTATGGTGGTGTTGGTTATGCATCAGCACCTGGAGTTACATTATCTGCTACAGATGGAAGAGGTGGTGTCATAACAGCCACAACAAGTCTTGGAGTTGGTGCTGTTGTTATTACCAATCAAGGAAGTGGTTACGCTACTGTGCCTACAGTAGCATTCACTGGAGGTACTGGCTCAGTTGCTGCTCAAGCCACAGCAGTTGTTTCTGGTGGTAAAGTAGTTAAGGTTATTGTCACTAATCCAGGACAATATTCTGTGATTCCAACCGGAGTAACTTTCTCAGGCGGCGGCGCAGCTGCAGGAACTGCTATTTCCACGTTTACAACGAATGCATTGACGATAAGTAATATTGGAACTGGGTATACAGTAACACCAACATTGACATTTAATGGGTCATGCGGAGTTTCTGATATTGCAGTAGATGATCCAGGAACAGGATTCTATATGGGTGCGAGTCCAGCCATTACCTTCAAAGGTGGTGGTGGCAATGGAATGTCAGCAACTGCTTATGTTAATAATTGCGTAAGAAGCACAGTTATTTCGAATCCTGGTTCTGGTTATTTCCAGGCTGGTGCTCTGATTCCAACTACGACATTCACATCAATAACTGGAAACAAACCAGTAGCCACAGTTACTTCTAGATTAGTGACACAAAAATCATCTAGTGGTTCTGGTACTGGTGCCACATTCACTATTACAACCACTGGTTCTGGATTGACATATACTGGAGCTGGAGTAACGACTATTACTCTGGTTTCAGCTGGTAGTGGTTATGCCGTAGGAAATACAGTAACTATTAGTGGCTCGGCATTAGGTGGTTTGGATAGTGTTAATGACTTAACATTTACTCTTGCTACAGCAGTTGGTGCATTACCAGTAGTTACATTCACTGGATCTGGAACCAATGCAGCTGGTACTGCAGTTGTTTCCGGTGGTAAAGTAGTTGGTATTACAATTACCAACAGAGGTGCTGACTATGTTCCTCTTGGTGGTATTCTTTCTACTACTGCATTCTCATCTATTAATGGAACTAAAGTAGCAGGAAACGTAACTAATCTGATCGTGGCGCAGAGATTAACTAGTGGAGGTGGTACTGGTGCTAGATTTAGAATAACAACAACTGGTGGTGCTGGATCTTATACCAGTGGAACAACAACAATTTCAATGGTTTCAGCTGGTAGTGGATATACTGCAACAAATACAGTAACTATTGATGGAGCAAACTGGCCAGGTGGTGTTACTGGAACCAATGATCTTACGTTTAACCTGGGAACTGTTTCTGCTGCTAACACAACAGTAGCTATTGCCGCACCAACTACGGGTACTACTGCATCTGGTACAGCAAGTTCTATTTCGGGGACTGTCTTGACAGTTGCCGGCACAGTAACTGGTACATTCTCTGTTGGTATGACATTGACTGGTACTGGTGTAACAGCTGGTACTGTGATCACCAGTTTCGGAACAGGTACTGGTGGTGCTGGTACATATAACTTAAACATAAACAACGGGACTGTAACATCTACAACGATTACTGGTACTATAGTTGCTACTGCGAGTGTTGTTCTTACTTGCGGTATTTCTCATATTAACCTGACTAATCCAGGTACTGGCTATACTTCTGCTCCGATTATTGATACTGTTGAAAATAATGGACTCAGAGCTGAATATAAGATAACTCCAGTTTTGGGAAAGGCAACAGGATCAGCAACAGTAACTGGTTATCTGAAGTCGATTACTCTAACTGGTAATGGCAGCGGCTATACTTCTGCTCCTGCAGTCGTTCTTTCTGGTGGCTCACCAACAACAGCAGCAGTCGCCTATTCAAAGGTAGTTGGTGAAGTCACTTCTATTACTATCGATGAAGGTGGGGCTGGATATACTAGTCGTCCATCGGTAATCATATACGGTGGTGAGGGTTCTGGTGCATCATATGTCGCGAACATTGATAGTTCTACTGGAAAAGTTACTACTCCTACTAAGGTTAAGGGTGGCAGTAATTATGTAATTACTAAATTCGCTGACTTCACAATTGGTACTACTTTAATTGACACTCAACTTAATGAGTATGTTGTTCATTCAGCTAAGACTAACTTGAAGAACAACTCTCTTATTATTACTTCTAACAATGGATATCCAGTTGTCGGAAGAATGACTATTCGTAAGAAGAATGCATCTGATTACTTTATTACTAACACAGCACTTAGCCAGAAATTCCTAGAATCTCGTTTTCCTGTTGCTTGTTATAAAGTAAGAGGTAGTTTTACTTTAGCAAATTACCCTGCGAATACTACTGTAACATTAACTGACCAAGCGAATGGTAATAAGACATTTATCGTTATCTCTTCTAAAACTTTTGACACTGGCATAAATGAAATGTTGTTGATGCCTATCGATGGTGGCATCCTAAATAATGGTGTGTCCCTTTCAAATAATGGGGCAAATCCTTTCTCAGTAATATCTTACGACGAGCCTGCATTGGATAGAAGAACTGGTGATATGTTAATGATATCAAACAATAATTCTTCTTTTACCCAGAACAGCGATCAAACTCTCTCATTCAGAACTATCATAAATTTCTAATATGACAACATACAACCGCGATCCATACTTCGACGATTTTGACAAATCAAAGAATTTCGTCAAGATCCTGTTCAAACCAGGTGTGTCTGTCCAAGCGAGAGAGTTGACTCAGCTACAAACAGCAATTCAGGAACAGATCAAATCGGTTGGTGGTTTTCTCTTTAAGAATGAGTCACTCGTAACTGGTGGTAACAGCAGAACATTCTCTGCTGTATGGATCGACGTCGTAGCTACTGATCTTTCTGATTATGTTGGTAAGTCATTTGTCGGAGAAAGTTCTGGAGGAAAGGCACAAGTTATTTCGTATAAGAATAACGTTACATCTGGCGTTTCTAGATTGTATTTCGTTTACAAGAATGGTTATAGATTCCAGAGCGCAGAACAGTTAACTGAGGATGTTCTATCACCATCAGTGGCATCAGTAGTCACTACGAATACAGATTCCAACAGTGGTATGGCGATGGCATATACCATCTCTGAATCAGTATTCTTCGTCAAAGATTATTTCGTCGTTTGTTCTGAGCAAACCATCATTATTTCTGAGAATGCAACACCAAGTGCCAAGATTGGTCTCTCAGTAACTGAAGATATTATTACATATCAAGACGATGCAACTCTGTTGGACCCAGCAACTGGATCATATAATTACGCAGCACCAGGTGCTGATCGTGTTTCGATTAGCCTAGATCTAGTTGTGTATCCATTCGATCCAGTTGCAGATCTGGATGCTGAGTTTATGGTAGAGAACACTGAAGACAACTTCATTGAACTCGCTCGATATAATACTGGTGCATTAGTTAAGAGTTTGACTAGTCCAAATCTTGGGCCTCTGGAAAGTGTTCTTGCAAGAAGAACATATGATGAATCTGGTGACTACACTGTTCGCTCCTTTAAGACGAAAGTAGTAAACAACGTCAAGAAAGATGGGTCCAAGTTAAGTCTTGCTATTGAGCCAGGAAAAGCCTATGTTAAGGGTTTTGAGTTCGAGACTACATCAACTCTTTTTCTGGATCTAGACAAAGCCAGAGAAACTAGTACAGTTAATAATTTCTATGGTGAAGCTGCATTCGGTGATTATTTCATTATCAATCATCCAACTGGTGGGTCACTTACATACACAGATAATCCAGAAATCAATTTAGTGAATGTGTCCTCCGCAGTAATTGGTACTGCGAGAGTTAGATATATTACTAGACATGATGCTACGAAATTGAAGTTGTATGTTTATAATGTAAAGTTTACTACTAGCTCTACGGCAGCAGTAACAACAGTTACCAATACTCCTTGGACTGCTACTGTTGATGGAACCAATACAAATAAACTGTATCGTGGAAAGAATACGCAATTTCTTATTCCATTCACGCGTAGTCCAATTAAGTCAGCAACGGATATTAGTTACACCTCGCAAATTCTTCTAACTTGCACAGCTACCACAACGGCGATTAGCCCACCGACGACTCTTAGTGTTGGTAAGACTTACTCATCGAGCAATCCAGATGATTATGTTGTTATCAATAATTCAACCAATGCTGTGGTAACTGGTTTTACTGTTAGTGTTAGTGGTGCGCAGACATTTACTTTGACTGGGACGTTCACTGCTGTTCCTCACTCTGTTTACGCAAAGATTGCTGTTTCTGTACCAACAGTTAAATCTAAAGTTAAAACGACAGCTACTGTTTATCTAACGAACAGCAATAACAGAACAATCTCTCTTGGTGTTGCAGATCCATATCGAATTGTTTCTATCTTGGCAAAAGATAGTATTAATAGTGTTACTCCACTAAACGTAACTGGTAGATATTATCTTGATAGAGGGCAGAAAGACAGTTACTATGATTTCGGTAAATTAGTTCTTCGTAATGGTCAACAATCAGCGAATACCGCAACATATACTCGTCTTGAAGTAACTCTGGAGTATTTTGCTTCACCACAGACGAATGGTTATTATTCGATTGATTCTTACAATACAGATACAGAAACTGCATCTTTACTTGTTCCTTATGAAAATGTTCCTTCGTTTACTGCATCGAATGGAGCTGTTGTTTCATTGAGGGATGTTATTGACTTCAGAGCAAAGCGTACTGCTGTTAATACATTCACAACTTGCACTTTGGCTAGCCCAATCTCTAGAATTACCGTAACAAATGCATCTGGAACAGGAACAGAAGCAACTATTACATTCGGTGCCTTAACAGTTGCTCCTTATGTAGTTGGTCAGAAAATTACTGTTGAGGGTGTAACTCCTACTGGATATAATGTCCAAGATGCGATCGTAACTGCTTGCAATACAAATACCGTAAAATACAAAAATACTACAAGTGCAACTTACACTAGTGGTGGTTTTATATCCACCCCAGAGAACCCAGTTGCGTTTTTGTTATCTGGTGATGAGTTTATTTCACCTTCTAGTAATATTACTTCTGACTTCGAGTTCTACCTTCCCAGGACTGATAAACTAATTATCACCAAAGAAAAGAGATTCGACCTTATTCAAGGTGTTTCTTCGGAAAATCCACAGATCCCATCTGATTTGTCAGATGCTATGACAATCTATACAGTGGACATTCCTGCATATACTTTTAGTGCCGCTGAAGTTAAGTTGAACTATATCGAAAATCGCCGCTACACAATGCGTGATATCGGTAAGATTGATAAGCGTCTCGATCGTCTTGAGTATTACACCTCGATGAGTTTGCTTGAGAAGCAGGCATCTGACGAAGTTATTGTCGGTGCAACTGGCGTTGATAAGTTCAAGAATGGCATTCTTGTTGACCCGTTTGCAGGTCACGGAGTTGGTGACGTAGGATCCAGTTATTATTCTTGTTCCATTGATGGTATGACGAGAACTCTTCTTCCAAGATTCGCAACTTCTTCGTTTAACTTTGACATCAATCTTGCTGAAACAAGTAGTACTAACTACTCAAAGAAAGATGACCTGATTACACTCCCATATACAACAGAAGTGTACTTATCCAACTATCAGGCAACGAACTGGCAAAACTTAAATCCATATGCTGTTTTCTCCTGGAACGGCGAGATTAAGTTAAACCCAGCTACTGATAACTGGACAGATACGACTACTCGCCCAGATGTTATCGTTAACATCAATGGTGATAAAGACGCATTTACTATTATTGCTGATGATGTTGCTAATCCAGCATCTGTTGGTGTACAATGGAATGACTGGCAAACTAACGTCAAGGGCGTAACAGTAACTCCGACGACCACGAAAACTGTTGGAGTTAGTACTGCTCTGCAAGGATCCCAGGCGATTCAGTCGACCTCAACGACTACTACAACTACCTTAACTACTTTAACAAATCAAACAGCTCTTAGAACAGGTATTGAAGTAGAAAGTTCAGCTGTATCCACAGTCACTCGAGATCTTGGAAATAAAGTCGTAGATACTTCTATCGTTCCATTCATTAGATCTCGTGTTGTTGATTTCTCAGCAACTAAGCTAAAACCAGCAACGCAACTATTTGCGTCATTCGATACGGTCGATGTTACTGCTTACTGCACACAAGCACCAGTAATATATGTAACGACTATAAAGGATGCTACTTATGTTCGCAAGATCGGAACTGGAAAGGCAGGTAATATCATTCTGTTGAAGACTGACAGAGCATATGTCAAGATGGATAGTGATCAATCATTATTCTCTGTTGGTGACACAGTTGAGTGGTTAGTTAATAATAATTGGGTAACTGGTAGTACCATTACTGAAGTTAATGGTCCAGTAGATGATACATTAGTTACTGATGAGAATGGAGACGTAGCTGGTTATTTCTTAATCCCAAATAACAATGACACGAAGTTCCGCACTGGTGAGCGTCCATTTAGACTGGCTGACACTCTAGGTATTCAACCAGTAACTGCAGCTGAGACGAAATATGTTGCTCAAGGTCTCGCAATGTCTATTCAGAAAGACATTGTTGCTACTCGAGTAGTTACGGTTGCAATTAACCCAGTACAACAAGCAGTAAATTCAACATCTACAACTGTTTCATCATCTAGCGAAACTTCTGTAGTTCAGAAGAATGTCACTGTTCGTTGTGGAGAAACACAGGCTGGTTCAGGCGCAACTGGTCGTTACGTGTATGACATTGACTTCGGTACTGATATCGGTCAATGTGGTGTGAACTATGATGCTACTGGTATCCCAGATCGCTATACTCTTGTTTGGAATGGTCAAACAATCAGCAGTGGTTTCCGAGGTAGTGTTGCTAATGCAGGAAATGCATCATATTACAATAATGAACTAAATGCAAGAGGATATCCGTCAGTTACTGGCGTAATCGATACTAATAATCCTTCTGCTGGTAAGTTGCGTTTCACGAAGACGGAAATCTTCCCAAATAAAGCGCAACTAATTGTTGATGCTCCTCTGTCTGGAACACGTTGGGCATGGAAAGCAATTTGTCCAGGTAAGACTGATAACCTTCTTCCAGAAACTGATGGTGGTCGTCTGTCTGTTAGTGTTGATGCTCCTTCTACCACGAACACGACGTATAAGTCAGTTATTGGATCCCACCCGAACCATAATCGCAGAGAAACTCCATTCATCACAACATCGGCAACTGGAGTTGCCTTTAACTTTACCGTTAAGATCGATGGCAACCAGGATATTCCTAATGGGACTCCAGTTACTATTACATCAATGGGTCGTTCGGAGTCGACGACCAATGGTCGCTGGGCTTCCTTTGCAACAGGAACGAGATTCTTAATCGGATCAGGAACTTCTGTGTTTGGTGCAGGTATACTGGCATTCCTTCCTGGGTTGGCTGGTAAAGACGTAACATTCCCGTATGCGACTACTGTTGGTTCGACTCTTACATTTACTGCTTTGTATGATTTTACGGCCAATGGTAAATCACAGGGAATGAATGTATCTGGAAGTTTACGTAATCCAGTTTCTACGATTACTGTTAATGCACAATTATCAACGGCAATAGATGGATCATTCGCTGCAGCAAGCGCATCAGATTCTGTGGTTCATACTTCGACGTATGATCGTTGGGATTACTCAAACTGCAGACATGATCCACTGGCGCAGACGTTCTTTGTCTCATCTACTGAAAACGAAGATGGCATTTTCGTAGATAGCGTTGATTTGTTTTTCAAGTCTAAAGATGACAACGGAACAGTTCCAGTAACTGTTCAGATTCGCCCGACAGTAAATGGATACCCATCGTCAGATACTGTACTACCATTCGCTACTGGTGATGTTCTTGCCAAAGATGTTGTTGTTTCGGAACAATCTAGCACAAGTAAGGCAGCTACGAGATTCACTTTCCAAGCTCCTGTGTTTTTATCCCCAGACACAGAATATGCGCTAGTTATTATGGCTAATTCTGATAAGTTTGAAACATACACTTCCAGAATCGGTGAGTTCTTGTTGTCTAATGCAAATGTTCGTTGCACGAAACAACCATTGTCTGGATCATTGTTTACCTCGCAGAATGGAACAACATGGACCGCAGTTCAAACTGATGACCTGGTATTCCGCGTTAACAAATGTTTGTTTGGTATTGATGTTGAAAGACCAGTTGTTCTTACTGCCAGCATTCCAGCTGAATTGAAAACCAGCCAAGACTATGATTATGACACCATCTTCATCGATGGTGAAGTATTAGACTTCGCCAATACAAATATCAATTATTCTTTTAAGACTGCTCAATTAGCTGGTACAGTATACGCAAAAGATTCTTCTTGGAATAATTACCAATTAGGAAGTAACGTAGTTATGCCATCGAGAAAGACTCTCGATATGCAAGATCCGACCACCTTGCGCGTTCTTTGTGCAATGAGAACAAGTAATAGAGATATTAGTCCTGTTATTGACTTGAACAGATTATCAACTGTTCTTATTAAGAATATTATTAACAACAACTCACACAGTGAAACTGATGATACTCTGGCCACAGTTTTATCAGTAGCAGCATCTTCTAGTGTTGTTACAGTTACAACTTCTGCTGCTCATGGATTCGTTGCTGGTGATAATGTTTTTGTCTATGCGAACCAGACGAATGAAGTTAATGGATTAGTTACCATTGCTTCTGTTGGTACGACTACAATTACGAATGATAATTTCACATATTCTCGTTTCGATGGCGGTGGAGTTGTTTCTACTACAGCGCAGGGTGGTACTGTTACGCGTAATGCTCAGGCTCTGTCAAGGTATATTACGCGTAAGGTGACTCTTAATGCAGACTTCTACTCAACTGACCTAAAGGCATTCTTCCTGGCGAATATCCCAGCTGAGTGCTCTGTCATTCCTTACTATAGAGTAACGAGCCTTTCAGATCCTATCCTGGAGGATAATGATTGGATTAAAATGGAGCTTGATACTGTCGGAACTCCTAACTCTGCTGGGTTCGCTGAATATAAATATAAGACACCAAACATCATATCATCAAATACCGTTGCTCTACCGACTGGTGAACTGTATGGAACTTTCAGCGTGAAGTTAGTTATGTTGTCTAGCAACCCTGTTAAGGTTCCACAAATTAAAGATCTACGAGTGATGGCACTAGATGACTGATAATTATTTGAAAGTAATCGATGCTCCGGGTCTTTTGCGAGACCCGTACTCGAAGGCTCTTGTTAATGCAGATGTCTCTGCTCTCAACGAGCACAAAAAGAAAAAGAGAGCAATGAATGCTATTCTAAATAATAGCAAAGAGTTAGAGGCAAGAGTGGACGAATTATCATCGAAGATGAATAACATCGAAATAATGTTAACAAAATTGTTAGAGAAACAATCAAATGGCTAATTTAGTTTATCGCAAAAGTTCCACTCCTAGTGCAAACGTAATTAATGCGTTCAAGGGATCTCCTTTAACGAATGATGAATTAGATAATAATTTCTTTGGTATTGACGCTGAGGTTCAAACTAAGGCACCAATCAATAATGCTGTCTTCACTGGTTCGACGACAATACCGAATATTATTGCCACTGGTGGTACTATTAACAGCGTTTCGATTGGATCTACTGGTACATCAAGTGGCGCATTCACGTCATTATCTGTGACTAATAATGCCGCTATCAATGGTGGCAGCATTACATCCACTGCTACGACATTTAATTTAGTTAACACAACAGCTGCTACAGTAAACTTTGCTGGAGCTGGAATTTCAGTTAATATTGGCGCGCCAACTGGAACAACAACGATCAATAATGCTAATTTAGCGATTACTGGTAATGTTAATGTCGGTTCATCAAAATTTACAGTTACTGCATCAAATGGCAACACTGCAGTTCTTGGTACTCTTGCGGTAACTGCTGCGACTACGTTATCTAGTACTCTTGGTGTTCCTAATAGTCTTTCTACTCTGCATTCATTAACAGTAACTAATGCGACTACGCTATCTACTCTTAGTGCAACTACTGGGTCATTTAGTGGTCAGGTAACATCAACCGTAGCAGATGGAACTACTCCATTCTTAGTTACATCAACTACCAAAGTAGCAAACTTAAACGCAGATAGAGTTGATAATTTCTCAGCAGATCAAGCAAATACTTTATCAACAATTGTTGTTAGAGATGCATCTAAAAATATCAATATTAGTAATGCAGTAATGTCTGGAGCTACCTCTGGAACTACTACTTTACAACCAACAGCTATTTCTGGTACTAGTGTTATCACTCTTCCGGCAGCAACTGATACACTGGTTGGTAAAGCAACAACTGATCAATTAACTAACAAGACAGTAAATCTTACAGACAATACATTAACTGGAACTCTGGCTCAGTTTAATACTGCACTTAGTGATGCTGATTTCGCCACTCTTGCTGGTGCCGAAACACTTACATTTAAGACAGTAAATCTTACAAGCAATACGTTAACTGGAACTCTGGCTCAGTTTAATACTGCACTAAGTGATGCTGATTTTGCTACTCTTACTGGTAACGAAACACTTACATTTAAGACATTAACTAGCCCAACAATAAACACTGCCACTATCTCTGGTGGAACAATCAATAACACTGTGATTGGTGGGACAACAAAGGCAGCTGGGTCATTCACTTCTTTGACTGCGGATTCATTAACTTCCATAGTTACAACAGGCACCGCGCCACTGACAGTCACCTCGACTACGAAGGTAGTTAACTTAAATGCAGATAGAGTTGATAATATAGCATTCGGTACTCCAGTAGCTGCAGGTGGAGTACCTTACGTTAGCGCAATATCTGGATCTGATTATACTATTGGGTTTATTGGAGCGAGTACTGCTGGAACTGTTCTTGTGTCTGGGGCAGCTGGAGCACCATCATGGGTCGCTGCTTCTGGATTTAGTGCAGGAAGTTCTTTCGCTTCTACTCATATTAACAATGGTAACAATGGTGACTTATTATATCAAGAAGCAGTCACTGTTGCTATAACTACGACCAATGCAAGCGCAACAGCGGCAGTTCCGTCTGTTGCAACAAGTGGAATTAAGGTTGGTCAATTAGTTCTGGAAGGCGGCGGTGTCTTTCCTGGTGGAACTTATGTTTTAAGTATTAATACTGTAGCAAATACTATTACATTAAGTAGTAATGCCACTGCTGGTGCCACAACATCAACTAAATTCTTATCAACAGAGAAATTAGCTCTTGGAACAGCAGGTCGAATTCTTACTGCTGGTGCTACTGCACCAACTTGGTCTAACTCGCTTAGTCTTGGCGGTACTCTTGGTGTTAGTGGAGTTTCTACTCTCAATTCTGCTGTTATAACTACTTCCGCAACAGTAGGAACAACGCTAGGTGTAACTGGCGCTACCACTCTTTCGAGTACGCTAGGAGTAACTGGTGTTTCTACTCTGAATTCTGCTGTAGTAACAACTAGCGCAACAGTAGGAACCACGCTAGGTGTAACTGGAGCTACCACTCTTTCGAGCACGCTAGGAGTAACTGGTGTTTCTACACTAAATTCATTAACAGTAACTAATGGTGCCACAGTAGGAACAACGCTAGGTGTCACTGGTAACACGACCCTAACTGGTACTCTAGCCCATGGCGGATTATCACCATCATCTGGTACGAACGTTGACCAGCTAGTCACTGTTAATGATATTTCTCTGGTTGTTACTGCTGACTGGGTTAATACTAGTGTAAACTTCGCAGAACTCGCTACTGGTTCGTATATAATTCAGGTAAGTACCAATAACAACGAATACTATACAGGTATTATGAGTTGGTATTCTGCAAATATTGACTCAACAGTAACTGATGAGATTGTCTTACATAGAGCATCAGCTGGTTCAGAAACAAGTAATCTGTTCCTGAAAATTGAAAGAACAGACCAGCTCTCCTCTGAAAATATGACTCTTCAAATTAGTTCATCTGTCGCGAGAACTGCTGCGAATTATACATATAAATTCCGCAGAATGATCTAATCTCTAAATAAACAAACACCTCTGATTCAAAAGAAGGGATGAGGAAATGACATTCAAAGTCAAAGACGGCTTATCAGTCGGCGCGAACACAGTTATAGATGGATCTGGTAATATTACCACACCAGCAAACGCGAAAGCCACGTTAGCCAATGGTTCAACAACTGCTGCTCTAAACCTTGGAACTGGCTCTGTTGATCCATCAGGGTTGGTAACTGGTGACGTCTGGAATAATAATGGTGTTCTAAAGATCCGACAATCTGGATCAGTTACGAAGACCGTCGCATTCCTCGATAGCACAATTACTGGTAACGCAGCGAACGTAACAGGAACTGTTGCGACCGGAAATGGTGGAACTGGTATTACAACAACGCCACCTGCTGGTGCTATTGCTTATGGTACAGGTAGTGCCTTTGCATTCACCGCTGCAGGAACTTCTGGACAGTATCTTACATCAACTGGTACTGGAGCTCCTTCTTGGGTCGCATTACCTACCACGATAGCGAATGCCAATAATGTCGCGATCACAGACACAAGTGTCGCTGGTACGCATTATCTGCATTTTGGTGCCCTGACAACAGGTAATGATGCAGTAAAAGTATCTTCTACTAAACTAACATTTGTTCCTAGTACTGGTAATCTAGCTACTACTGGTTCAGTTAGATCTGGCAGTGATGGTGTAATTATTAGTGGTTCCACTAGTGGAACATCAACAATAAAAGCAACGGATGGCGCAACAGCAACATTTACTTTTCCAACGACAAGTGGAAATATAGTTACCACGGGCGATTCTGGTACTGTTACTAGTACAATGATCGCAGATGGTACTATCACTAATACTGATATTAACGCATCAGCAGCAATCGCTGTAAGTAAGTTAGCAGCATCAACTATATCCGGTGTTACTCTTGGAAATAACCTCTCCTCTCTTACACTCGGTACTGGTCTAATTGGAACATTTTATAATGGGTCAGCAGCAGTTACTACTGGTCTTGCTACAATCGCTGGATTGACCGCAGCAACATATGGTAGTGCTACACAAATTCCAGTAATCGGAGTTGATACCACTGGAAGAATTATTTCTGCATCCACTTCTACTATTACTATCGGAGCAGGTACTCTTACTACTGAGGCATCAACTGCAGGATCAACAAATACTACTGTTGCACTATCCTTAGATGTAGCCTTTAACGCAAATTCAACTGCTAACTCAAAAATAAAGTCTGTTGTTGGTCCATCTATTACTGCTCTTGCGACGATAATGGCTGCGGCTCCGAATGGTATACTCTCCAAGACTGGTGTAGATACTTATGGTATTGCGACGAATGCACCTACAGCTACTACGTTGGCAACTGCTCGTACTATCAATACTGTTTCGTTCAATGGATCAGCTGATATCATTGTATCAACAGGCGGAACTGGTGTTACTGTGACAGGAACATCAATCGCAATTGGCCAGGCAGTAGGTACTTCTAGTAATGTGCAGTTCCAAGCCATTGGTGTTGGACAAGCAGCTGGAACAGTTGGTACAATTACTGCGACAAGTTTCAACAGTATTACTGGTTTGAGTCTTACTGCAACTGCTCCATTAGTTGCCGGAACAGCAACTGGAGGAACAGCAACATTGGTATCAAGAGAAGACCACGTTCACCCAGTACAAACCACAGTATCTGGTAATGCAGGTAGTGTTACTAATGGTGTTTATACTAATGCAACAAACACTTTAACTGGTGCTAATGCTTTCAACGGCACTACTGTTATACATACGTTTGGTAATGTGAATGGTTTATATACTGGGCATATTCAACTTGGTGGTCGTAGTATTCGAAAGTTAACGGCAGGCAATGCAATTGAACTCGTCGATGCCGCAGGAACAACAACTACGCATACATTCGGTGATGCAGGTACATTGGCTGTTACTGGTGCTATTACTGGATCTAGTTTCAATAGTATTACTGGTTTGAGTTCCACGAATCCTGTGGTCGCTGGTACTGCTGATATCGGATTAGCGACCACAGCAGCGCGAGCTGATCACGTTCACCCAGTACAAACCACAGTATCTGGTAATGCAGGTAGTGTTACTAATGGTGTTTATACTACTGCAACAAACACCTTCACTGGAACGAATGCATTTAACGGCACAACAATTCATACGTTCGGTAATGTGTCCGGTTCGTATACAGGGTATTTTCAGTTGGGTGGTCGAGGGTTCCGAAAGTTAACAACAGGAAGTTCAATTGAAATTATCAATGCAGCGAATACAACAGTAACGCATACATTAACTGATGCTGGTGATTTCACCGCAGCAGGAAATGTTACAGCCTACTCCGATATCCGCCTCAAGAAAGACTTAGTTCAGATTCCAAATGCTCTGGATAAAGTACAGAAACTGACTGGATATACATATACTCGTACTGATAGTGGTCAGAGACAGACTGGACTGATAGCGCAGGATGTTCAGAAAGTATTGCCAGAAGCAGTTGTAGATGGAGAACATCTCTCATTGGCTTATGGAAATCTAGTTGGTCTTTTGGTCGAGGCAATTAAAGAACTTAATTATAAAGTTGATTCACTAGAAGCAGAATTAAAGAGAAAATAAGAAATGGCTTTAGCTACAACTGGAGCGATATCTTTCAGTCAAATTCAAACCGAGTTTGGCGGCGGTAATCCTATTAGCCTGAACGAATACTATGCTGGTGGAGTATACACTATAGCGGGTACCAGCGGAACAAATGGTGCTGTTCCTGGCAGCGGTGCTATTTCTATGAGTAGTTTTTATGGTACTGAAAGAATTAATGTAAGCGCCAGAGTTATATTCGGATATGGGTATAACGATACATCAACCAACGTATCTGTTACCAACCTAGTATCAAACACAGGCGTAGTTGCCGCAGATACCACAGGAGTTGGTACTGCTAGACGCCTTATAGCAGCGGCTGGTTATGGTGGTGACAAGGCTATATTTGGTTATGGATATATCACCGCCAGCGTATCTTTGAAAAACCTAGTATCCAATACAGGTGTAGTCGCCTCAGATGTCGCGGGTGTGGGATCTGCTAGATACTCTTTAGCAGCGGCTGGTTATGGTAATGACAAGGCTATATTTGGTTATGGATATACCACCGCCATCGTATCTTTGAAAAACCTAGTATCAAACACAGGCGTAGTTGCCGCAGATGTCGCGGGTGTGGGATCTGCTAGATACAACCTGGCGGCGGCTGGTTATGGTGGTGACAAGGCTATATTTGGTTATGGATATACCACCGCCAACGTATCTGTTACCAACCTAGTATCAAACACAGGCGTAGTTGCCGCAGATACCACAGGAGTTGGTACTGCTAGACAGTTTGTAAGAGCAGCTGGTTATGGTGGTGACAAGGCTATATTCGGATATGGATTCACTACTAGCGCCGCTTACTTTAACATCACCAACCTAGTGTCCAACACGGGAGTGGTTGCCAGCGACTCCGCAGGTGCAGGCACTGCTAGAGGCGGTCTGGCAGCCGCCAGCTATGGCGGTGATAAAGCCATATTCGGTTATGGGAGTGCTGTATCTGGAATAACAACATTCTACAACATAACTAACCTAGTATCCAATACAGGTGTAGTTGCCGGAAATACCGCAGGTGTGGGAACTGCTAGAAATTCTCTGGCAGCAGCTACATTCGGCTGATAATGAAAACTAAATAATTGTTAACAAAGGAAATACAACGTGGCTGTAAAACTAAACTCTGAATTTAATTATCGTTATCAAGTTATTGGCGAGACACCCTGGGAAAAGATCAAAACCTTACAAGGATTCCTTGAGGGTCGCATCCGCGCAGCCGCACTGGAAGAGGTGGCTGCTCTCAAGTATCGGGCTAAGATAAGTGAAATAGATCATCTAAAATCTATCGGTGCGCTGGAACACATTATTCTCAATCTACAAGCGGAACTCATTGAACTCAATTCTGTGCTAAAAACACAAGAAGAAGCATTTGAACTTAATCGCCAAGAGATTACCATTCTCCAACGGCTGCTTGCTGAGTTGTATGAGATTGCCGAGCCCACTCGTATTCCAGGATACACAGACGAGCAGATGTTTGAAGCCAATGCCGCCAATGAATTCACGGTGATGATTGGCAAGGAGATTCATGCCGAGCTGATTGCCACAGGTCACCCATCACCAGCAAAACTTCGCAACGCCATGTCAAATCCTCACACCTGGGCAGCACTACAGCAGATCGGCCTGATTCCACAAAATGCCATGGTCCTGGAGGGCAATGTGGATCCACTAAAAATTGGTTTTTCACAGCCTCTGATGGTTGGGATATCAGAGTAACTTTGCTGAGGGAAATCAAATAATGCCAGTACCAACATCAGGTGCAATCAGTCTCGCTAATCTTCAAACCGAATTAGAAGGCGTAGCCGCAGGAAATAACACCACATCAATAACTGAGTTTTACGCTGGCGGTTCTTATGTAAATGCTGGTTCTGTTGCCTTTCCTGGTGGAACTAGAACAGCAATCCCGACTAGTGGTGCAATATCACTTAGAAATTTCTATGGTGCGAAGTGGTTTGGCGCCGATCAAGGATATGCGTATGCAACTCCTGGCACTTATACTGTTACGATCGCCAATCGCACTGGATTTATTAACAACTTTCGATACTCTGGTGTAATTCAGGCTGGTGGCGGTGGTGGCGGTGGTGCTCATGGCTCTACTGCTCCAAATACAGACGTTATCAACTCCGGTGGTGGCGGTGGCGGTGGAGAGAAAATAACTTTCAATGGTACTGCCACTGGATCAACTCTTTCATTCACTATTGTTATTGGTGCTGGCGGCGATGCGGGTGGAAACTCAACTGCAGCTAACCCGTATACACCAGGCGGAACTGTCGGTGGTGCTGGCGGAAATTCTCAACTTTACATCAATGGCGCATTAATACATAATGCCAGAGGTGGTGGCGGTGGTGGTGCAGGGCTACTTAAGAATACTAGCCCACACCTCGGTACTTCTGGTGTAGCGGGAACTCATTATGGCACTGGAAATTCCCCAGGAGCTGGGTTTGGTTCTAATGACTATCGTGCAGCTGGTGGTCGTGGTGGAGATACTATATTTGGAATTGGTGCTCTTGGATTTTACGCCAGTGGGTTTTCTCCAGCACCAGGAGGTCGCGGTGCGGGTGGAGCAGGTGGTGGCGGAGAGGGAGGCGACCTGAGAAATGGTCCTTCTGCAGGTGGTGCCGGATATGCACGGATATTTTTTAAGAGTGATTTCCCATATACAACATCAGCATCATGGAGTAGTGCTGGTTCGTATTCATGGACTGTTCCTACGGGAATATATTACGTCCAAGCCAACATAACTGGAGCAGGTGGTGGTGGAAGTTATTCTGCTGCTGGTGGATGGAATGTTGTATTCATAAATGTCACACCAGGTGAGGTATTATCACTTACTGTTGGTGGACCAGGTGGAGTTTCTTCCTGGGGTGATGCCACACTAACAGCTGCTGGTGGGTACGCTGGCGGCGGTGGTGGTGCAAAATCTGGAGCTAGTTATGCTGTTGCTGGTGGTGGTGGATACTCTGGTATATTTCGTGGGACCACTGCACTAGCAATTGCGGGTGGTGGCGGAGGGTTTGCATCAGAGGCGGCCAGCGGTCAGGGCAGTGATCAAGGAGCTGCCAATATTATTAATGGTGCTCCTGGTGGATCACCTGATTGTCGTCCTATGTGGGATCAAACAGGTGCAAGCCCAGTTACATCAAATAGCGGAGCGTATTTGTCAGGGACTACTGGGCTAACTGGAAAAATATGTGCTGCAGGCGGTGGTGGTGCTGGATACGCTGGCGGTGGTGCGAACACAAGTACAAGCGTTATTAGTGGTTTTTTTGGCGGTGGCGGTGGATCGAGTTATAAACATACTTCCGTCGGTGAGTATTATAGATTGCCAGGTGAGTGTACTGGTGGTAGTTGGGCGGCTCCATATGGTAATACCGGAACCCAAGGTCAGATAGTTATTTATTACTAAGGAATTATAATGAGCAAAGAACATACATGGGCAGCAGCAAAAGTAGAGTGTATAACAGATTTCATTGTTAGTCCAACTCCGGTATGTAATATTCACTGGAAGTTGACAACAAAAAATGCAGAAAATTATGTATATACTTCTATAAGTAATGGATACGTACAAGTTGATATTACCCCAGAAGAAGCAACAGCTCTTTCAGAAGAAGCCGCATTGGCATTATTATTGTCTACTCTGGGAGATAGAGTGCAGACATTAGAGAATGAGAACGCAACTATTTTAGATGGAATGATCGTCCCAGTTATTCCAGTTATTACGGTAGCATAAGATGATATTAACTCAAAAAGTACTTGATGCTGTAGGTGCTTGTGCTGATGGTCAGCGTGTTGCTAAAGAGTTCAACTGTATAGATGTTGATCTTGCTATCGGTATACAGATTATGGAAGATAATAATACTGGATATGCCAAATGGGCCAGAGATTTATACTCAAACAGAATAGCATTAAAGGCAGCAAATTATTACGAGTATATTCAATACTTGGTATTTGATCCAGTCAATAATCACTTCAAATCCACGCCCATCGACGAAGAACATGCGCGCGCAATCAAGCGAGAAATAATCAAATGGACTCCAGAGATAGATCATTCAAAGATTGTTATCTATGAAGAGATTAAGTCTCTGGATGGATCAATTCAAAGATTTCTTTTAGACTAAATAGATAATGAAAACCATAATAAGAAATCTACTGCCACAAGATACGAGAAGTGTTGAGTATCCCTCAGCAGCAGGTCTTATTGTTTGTTCAGTTATGTTGTTCTTTAATTTAATGTCTGATGAAATACACCTGCATGTTAACGATATTGGTTTCTGGTGTATCCCTACGTTCTTTCTCGGAGTTGGCTATATTATAGCACTTCTCCATTTTCCTAAACTAGATTTTTATCGTCCAGTGTTATCCTGGTTGACAGGGACTTTCTGGATCTGGTTGACATTTTCACAGCCGCTGTCTATTATGGCAATACCAGTGTTCTTTCTTGGTGTTTCTAGTATAATAGCCTTCCTTATAAATACAGTAATACTGAGTGAAACATGGAGACCATAATAGTAACTGCATTCAACACACTCAATGGAAGCTCTGGTTTCCTGAGTTTCCTAATAAGCGTATCTACATTGGCTTTCGGAGGTTGGTTATATTTTAGAAAAACCAACATCGAAGAAGTCACATCAATAGGTACACTCCAACAAAAACAAATCACTAGCCTTCTCGAGCAAATTCAATTTCTCGCAGAAGAACTAACTAAGGCAAGAAGTCAAATTGCCGAAATTCATGAACAGAATGTTCATCTTATGCAACAGGTAAGAGAATCCAATCACAGAATACAGGAATTGGAACGTCTTCTCGAAATTAACAGGAGTATATAATTATGGCAGCAATGTCCGACTTTCTAGAAAACAAATTAGTGGATCACATCTTTCGTGGGGTGACGTATACAGTACCAACGACATTATACGTCGCTCTTTATACTGCAGCCCCATCTGACTCTGGCGGAGGCACTGAAATCACTATTGGAACAAATGCATATGCAAGAAGAGATGTAGTATCAACAGCAGGTTCGCCAGTCTGGGCCAATACTCAGGGAGTAGCAGGAACTGCTGTTTCTTCTGGTACTGGTGGTGTTACCTCAAATACTTCTGCTATTACTTTTGTTACTCCAACTGGTTCATGGGGAACAGTCACTCACTTCGGTATTCTAACTGCTGCTACTGGTGGCGATCTATTATTCCATGGTGCACTAACAGTATCGCAAACTGTTAACAATGGAAACACCGTGTCATTCGCACCTGGTGCACTGCAGATTACGTTCGCTTAATAGCACAGTAATTTGATACAGGGCTGCTTTATTGCAGCTCTTTTCATTTCTAAATATGATTAGTATCTTACTAGAATAGAAATATGGCACACATTACTGCAGATCGCGTCAGACAGTTAAGTACCTCAACAGGGACTGGACCATTCACCGTAAGTACTACGTTTACTGGCTTTCGTACTTTCGCATCTGTACTTTCACCTAATGATACTTTCTGGTATGCCATTGCATCATTTCCTGGTTCAGATTGGGAAGTTGGTCTCGGTACATATTCTGCTGCGAACACAATCACCAGAACAACTGTATTAGCATCTAGTAATTCTGGAGCGCCAGTAGTATTCACTGCTGGTGATAAAGAAGTATTCATTACTGCGGCAGCAAGTAAGTTTCTTCAGCAAGATTCTACTGGTAGTTATGGTAACTTTACAGCAGGAACAATTACTGCCGCGCTGACTGGAGCTGCATCATCTAATGTCTTGAAGGCAGGCGACACGATGACTGGCCCCCTGACTATTCAGAGTATTGCTCCAATCATCAACTTTTTTGAGACAGATCAAACTCTACCAGCGGGACGTCGAAGACTAGTGCAAGATGGAAATACTTTTAGCCTACGCAGAAATAACATTGTTACAGGTGATTTCTCTTCAGAAGTATATGACTTTCTTATCAGTGCTACTGGAGATTTTACTAGTTTAGGGAATATTAATCCAACAGTTACCAATACTCAGACATTAGGTAACTCTGGTGCTATTTGGAACAAGGCATATTCTCAACAGTTTATTTCTTCTAATTCAGCAGCGCAGTCATTAACTGATGGCGCCATTATCCTCAATGCAGGTGGTGGATCTATATTATTTGATGATAGTGGACACAAAAGAATTTCCTGGAATGATGGTGCAGGAAATTTTAATATACGTGCTGGTAATTATTACAATGGTACAGGTGTTGCATATGCTAAGAGTTCTGGTGAGGCAAATGGTGGTGCAGCTACTATTAGCTTGACTACTGATGCAGTTGATGGATATATGCTTTTTGGTGTTTCTGCAATTGGTGTACCAGGTGCTACAGTAACATATACCAAAAATCTAACATTATCCACAGGTGGTCTTTCGTTTGATGGAAATTTTACACCTGTAACAACTAACTCATACACTCTTGGTGCTTCTGGTTTATTATGGAGCAATGTCTATGCGACCACTTTTACTGGAGCATTAACTGGTAATGCCAGTGGCTCTGCTGCGACATTTACTAGCACAAGCCAGAACTCTCAGTTCAATTCTATCGGCGTTGGGTCGGCTGTTGATGCTAATAGCAAGTTGTTTATCGGAGGAACACTGGCTGGTGGTGTAACAAGGATATCAGCTAGGGCACAGAACACATTTCAGTCGGATGTAACTCTTGCTATTGGTTTTTCTTCTGCTCCTATTACCCAAGCAACAGCATATACTCTTGCTAATTTACAACACTTTAGAGTTGAAGATGTCACTCTTGGCTCTACATCAGCAGTATCAAATCAATTTGGTATGGCTACTGCGTCATTAGTAAATGCTTCTAATAATTTTGCATTCTACGCAGCCGACTCGGCTGCAGTCGGTTCTACTCGAACATCATACGGATTCTATTCCAATAATAACATAGCAACTGGTGGTGGCGCCACATATGGTTTCTATTCCAATGGTACTGCCTCAAATTATTTCGCAGGTGACGTTGGAATCGGTATGCTTCCAACTTGTAAACTTGAAATATTAGCTCCCACTCTGGGAACTACTTTGAATTCCCAAGTTATTATCAGTCGTTTGAATTTTAATAATGGGAATGGAAGTAGTATAGAAACTTCTACTGTTAGAGATAGTGCTGGTTCAAACTGGACTACCTCTGGCTCTAGAATGCAACAAAAGATCGATCTGACTTGGATGGGATATATTCAGTTTAATGGTACTGGCAACCAGCAAGGTATTTCTTTTGGGACTGGAAGCAGTACTGTTAATGCTTTAAGCGTTCCAGAGAAAATGCGTATCGACTCATCTGGTAACGTCGGTATTGGAACTTCTACCCCAGGAGCGAGGTTAGAAGTAGTTGGAACACAGGCTAACTTCAGAGCAATAAGCACAGATGCGGCACCATTCTACCATCCATTCATCAAAGCCAGAGGTACTGCAGGTTCTCTATTAACTGTCAATAATAATGATAGTATTGGTGCTCTTCAGTTCTTTGCATATAATGGAACTAATTACCAGCAAGCAGCATCTATTATTGGCCAGGTTGATGACGTTCCAAGTGCTACGAGTATGCCAGGTCGTATTGTGTTTAATACGACACCAGCTAATTCTAATACACCAGCTGAGCGGATGCGTATTGATAATGCAGGTAACGTAACTCCAGGCGTAACGAATACTCAGACACTAGGCGCAGTTGGTGATGTATGGAGTGTAGTACACGCTAATACAGTTTCTGCGATATTCCATGAGAGTGTGCAGACGATAAGTACAAACTACACGATTACCACAGGAAGTAATGCAATGACACCTGGACCAATAACGATTGCATCTGGGTTTACCGTAACAGTGCCAAGTGGTTCTGTGTGGACTATTGTTTAAGGAAAAAATATGGCAGTCACGATTAGCGGAACAACTGGTGTAGAAACACCTGGTATAGTATCATCTGGCGCAGTCTCTGGTACTACTGGAACTTTCACGGGTAATGTTTCTGGAGTTAACGGCACATTTACAGGACCAGTATCTGGTACCACAGGAACATTCTCTGATAACATTCAGTCCACATCCCAGAATGGCGGTCAGTTGGCGGGGCTGCGAAATAGGATTATGAATGGAGATATGCGGGTGGCGCAAAGAGGGCTGGTTCCTTTTACTGTTGGCCTTGCAGCAACTGGGGCAGTTCAATACACCGCAGACAGATGGTCATTCGCGCAAGTAACAGCAGCAACTTCTCCTACAGTAGTCGGCGGGATCATTAGCGATAACGCGATGGGTGGGTCTAGTAAAACACACATCTATATACAAACAACAGCAACACCAAAAGCAAATCTTGTGACCACAGATTATGCATTTATTCAGCAAAACATTGAAGGTTATAATGTTGCTGACCTTAAGTATGGAACAGCCTCCGCGAAAACTGTCACTATTTCATTTAGAGCAGCAGCGGTAAATTTTGGTTCAACTGCTGTAATCTCTGTGTCACTAAGAAATTCAGCGGTAGATAGAAGTTACGTTGTCCCTGTAACAATCACCAACACTGCTGCATCGTATTCCGTAACTATTCCAGGAGATACGCTGGTTTCGTCAACCTGGCTGACGACTAACGGAGTTGGTCTTCGGGTTGGGTTTTGCGCTGGTGCAGGCCCAACATATACAACATCCACCACAGGGGAATGGCAAGGCATCAACTTCATCGCAGCAGCAGGGACATCAAACTTCCTTGGAACCTTAAACGCAGCGTTAAATATCACAGACGTCCAACTCGAAGTCGGCCCCGTCGCTACGCCATTCGAGCAACGTCCGATTGGGATGGAGTTGGCGTTGTGTCAGAGGTACTATGAAGTTATGCCGCAGGCTGGTACTGGATCAACTCAAGCGTCTATCGGTACTGGACAAAATACAACCACCACCGGAGGAACTGTTCCTCTTACGTTTAAAGTAACAAAAAGAGCAACGCCAGGAGTAACTAGTAGTGGATCGTTGAGGGTGTATAGTGCAAATGGCACTGAACTTCCGGTGACAAGTACCATTTTTATTGGCGTTGGTCCTGAAGGAGTGTCTATTACTTACGGCGTGGGCTCGGGATTAATTCAAGGCTATGCTGCGGTGTTTGGCCGCGTTACAAACACTACTGGTGAAATTCAAATTAGTGCGGAGTTGTGATCATGTACAAACTAACAGCAACACCAGAAATTATTGCTCGGGCCGACGGCTGGTTTATTCCTACTGACCCAGCAAATACAATGTATCAAGAATACCTCGCATGGCTTGCCGAAGGCAACACGCCTGAGCCTTATGTGCCACCACCGACACCTATCCCCAGTAGCGTGACGAGGTTTCAAGCACTCGCTGTCTTAGCACAGGCTGGTTATTTGGATACGATCTGGACGTACATAGAATCACTTCCTCGATCGAATATTACACGTTTGGCGTTTGAGAATGCAACTGAGTGGGAACGCACAAGTCCGACGCTGGCGACGCTGGCAACTATGCTTAATCTTAATGAAGCGCAAGTAGATGAAATGTTCATGGCAGCTGCTAATATCACTGCATAAGAGTTATAAATATAGAATGGAACTAGCATGGCTCTAAAATTAAATTCTTCAGGTGGAGGATCAGTAACACTTGATCCTATAAGCACAGCAAGTAATGTTACGATTACTATTCCAGACACAACTGGCGGTAGAGTAGTAGTTGCTGATTCAAATGGTAACATCGGAGCAGTCTCAGCAACTACTGGAACATTTACTGGCAACATACAGTCGGCCTCGCAAAATGGCGGTCCACTAGCTGGTCTGAGGAATTATATTATCAATGGGAATATGCGGGTGACGCAAAGAGGAACCACATTTTCGTTGACTGCAACAGGCGCATATACAGTAGATCGCTGGGTAGCCGTTACTAGTGTTGCGCCATCAGGAACCTTGACACTTAATGTAACTCCTGTAGCAATAACTGAAGGAACATCTTCAAGTTCGGCGATCAGACTATCAAAAACAACTGGCACATTTGCTGGTACGTTGGTGGCTGCACAGGCGTTTGAAACTGGCAACAGTCGGGGATTGGAAGGAAAAACTGTAACAATTAGTTTTAAGGCAAGAAAAGGGTCTTCGTATACTGGTAATGCTTTGCCTTATTTGGCAGTAGTTACAGGCACAGGAACAGATCAATCTGCTAATAATATGTTAGCGGGTACTTGGACTGGTTACGCAGTAAGCGCCACTACCTTAACTGGTACGCTTACAACATCCATGTCTACATTTTCAGCAACTACAACAATTCCAGCATCTGCAACTCAAGTGGGCGTTCAAGTTGGTTTAACTTATGCAACTGCCACAACAGGGTCGGCAAACGACTTCTTAGATATTACAGACGTCCAACTCGAAGTCGGCCCCGTAGCCACGCCATTCGAGCAGCGTCCGTATGGGATGGAGTTGGCGTTGTGCCAGAGGTATTGTTTCGTTGGGCGTCTGTATGTTCCGACAGGGACGGTACAGAATATCCCATTACCAGTGACAATGCGAAGAAATATAGCTCTTGCAGATATTTCAGGATATGGCGCTGGATTTGCTTTGGCAGACACTGGTACAACTTCTGTACTTATTGCCTCGCAAACTGGTGGCAGCGGCCAGACTTTAACTATATCCACGGAATTATGAGCACAATAAAGACTAATGCAGTTCAGATTGGCCAGTCACCTACAGCGACTAACAACTTTACATTTTACCAACCAACAACCCCAGATGGATCAGTTAGAATTGGTAATGGTAATGCTGGTGCAGCAACTGATAAAATAACGATTGATTCAAGTGGTAACGTAACTCCAGGGGTAACTAATACTCAGACACTAGGAATAGTTGGAGATGTGTGGAGTAACGTATATGCCACTACTTTCACTGGTACTACTGGAACATTCACCGGCAACGTGCAAATGGCCTCGCAGAATGGCGGTCAGTTGGCGGGGCTGCGGAATAAGATTATCAATGGGGATATGAGAGTGGCGCAGTATGGAACGGCCTCTGTCAACTTAACCTCTACATCTCAATTTCGTGCGGATAGGTTTGCAGCAGTATCAGCAGGAACAACGCCGCCAACTGTTAGTTTTGGATTTAGCACGGATGGGTCTGTTTCTACATCAAGTGGTCGTCACTTATTTATGCAGGTGTCAGTTGCAAAAGGTACGCTTGATGCTGGAAAC